>Ga0187893_10001136_pt1 | contig 66305 bp, 57 predicted proteins | sample MA1701074metaG_FD_139574 | JGI IMG/M metagenome (GOLD analysis project Ga0187893, IMG submission 139574) | White microbial mat communities from a basaltic lava cave in the Kipuka Kanohina Cave System on the Island of Hawaii, USA - MA170107-4 metaG ...
ACGGACGCTCGCTGACGCTTCGCGTTTCGTGGTGCAAGGCGCTGGCGGTTCGCGGCTCGTGGGACGGACGCTCGCTGACGCTTCGCGTTTCGTGGTGCAAGGCGACGGCGCTTCGCGGCTCGTCGGACGGACGCTCGCTGACGCTTCGCGTTTCGTTGTGCAAGGCAACGGCGCTTGGCGGCTCGTCGGACGGACGCTCGCTGACGCTTCGCGTTTCGTCGTGCAAGGCGCTGGCGGTTCGCGGCTCGTCGGACGGACGCTCGCTGACGCTTCGCGTCTCGTCGTGGCTGGCGTCGGGAGCGTGAGAGGCGCAGCGGGCGGGGCCGCCGACGGGAAGCGCGGCGGGCCGCGGTCCGGGCGCGTCCGTGCGCCGGCCGAGGCCGTAGGCGAGGGCGGCGGCCGTGGGCTCGTTGATGATGCGGACGACTTCCAACCCAGCGATGCGGCCGGCGTCGCGGGTGGCTTGGCGCTGCGCGTCGTCGAAGTAGGCGGGGACGGTGATGACGGCGCGGCGGACGGGACGACCGAGGGCCCGCTCGGCGCGGCCGCGGAGGTCGCGCAGGATGAGGGCGGAGATTTCCTGGGGCGTGAGGCGGCGGCCGTTGAGGTCGACGCGGACGACGTCGCGCTCGGCGGCATCGACGCGGTAGGTGAGGTAGGGCCGTTCGCGGGCGAGCACTTCGGGGCCGACGCCCATCAGGCGCTTGATGGAAAAAATGGTGGTCTCAGGCCGCTCGACGGCGTGCCGGCGGGCTTCCCAGCCGATGGTGGCGCGGCCGTCCGGGGCGAAGGCGATGACGGAGGGGACGCGGGCGTCGGCGTTTTCGTCGCGGACGACGTGCGGCCCGCGCTCGTCGCAGAAGGCGACGAGGGAGAAGGTCGTGCCGAGGTCGATGCCGACGATGATGTCGTCTTTTTCGTGCATCACAGTTGGGCCAGCAGGGTCTGGACGTACTTGACGGCGTTGAGTTGGCCGCGCAACTCGTCCCGCAACTTGGGGTCGGAGCGATCGAGGCGGGCGGCGAGCGCGGCGATGCGCGCGACCAGTTTGTTGCGGCGGCCCTCGATTTCGCTCCGAAGGGCGGCCAGGGCGTCGGGGTCGGCAGCATGGCGGGCCTGCTCAATCTGTTCGCGTTTTTCCAGGACGTCGGCGAGCAGGTCGGGCGGCACGCGCTTATCGTCGGCGGCGGTCGCGCCTCCGGCGGTCTGGAGCAGGTATTCGGCGCGGCGCAGCGGGTCGGCGAGCGTGTCATAGGCGCGGTTGACGGCGGCGGAGAGCCGCAGGGCGAGCGCCTGAACGTCGTCGGATGCGCCGGCCGCGGCGTCGGGATGGACGTTACGCGAGAGGTCGACGTAGCGGCAGTGGAGGTCGTCCGGGTCGAGGTCGAAGCACCGGGGGAGGCCGAAGATTTCGAAACAGTCTGCGGCGGCGACGTGATCGGCGAGCGCGCGGGAGTCGGGCGCGTTGAGGGGGTCTCGGCGCAGGCCTTCGCAGGCCGGGCAGGCGGAAGGCGATGTGGGAGCGGCGGTGGTCGTCATGCTGCAAGGCCCCTGAAAGCCGCGGCAAGGCCGCGACGCCAGACCCGGGCCTTGCCGACGAAGACCGGCCCGCGACCGGGGGCCGGATGCGCGGACGCGGCGGGCGTCACGCGCTGAAACTGCTGCCGCAGCCGCAGGTGTGCGAGGCGTTGGGGTTATTGAAGACGAACCCGCGGCCCATGATCTCGTCCTTGAAGTCGACGGCGACGCCGTTGAGGTACAGGTAACTCTTGGCGTCGCAGATGACCTTGACGCCGTGGAGGTCGAACTCCTCGTCGTTGTCGCTCTTGGCGTCGACGAGATCGAGCGTGTAGGAGAACCCGCTGCACCCGCCGCCCTTGACGCCGACGCGGAGGTAGGTGTTCCCGGGCAAACTCTGCTGCTCGATGATGGTGCGGACCTCTCGGGCCGCCTTTTCCGTCAGATCAATGGCCATGTTCCAATACTCCTGGTCGATACTCCGCGCGGGCTGCACGCCCGCCACCGAAACTGCGAATCGACTTTGCGATCCAACGTCCTGCCGGTCTCAGCGGGCGGCCGAGGCGGTCTCGGCCGCCGGGGCGTCCGCGCCGGTCTTGGTCTTGTAGTCGGCGATGGCGGCCCGGATGGCGTCCTCGGCGAGGACGCTGCAATGGATCTTGACCGGGGGCAGGGCCAGTTCGCGGACGATGTCGGTGTTCCTGATCTGGAGTGCTTCGTCGACGGTCTTGCCCTTGACCCACTCGGTGGCGAGCGAACTGGAGGCGATGGCGCTGCCGCAGCCGAAGGTCTTGAACTTGGCGTCGACGATGCGTCCGTTCTCGTCGCAGCGGATCTGGAGTTTCATGACGTCGCCGCACTCCGGCGCGCCGACGATGCCCGTGCCGACGTTGGGCGCGTTCTTGTCGAACGACCCGACATTCCGGGGGTGTTCGTAATGGTCGATAATCCGGTCGCTATAAGCCATAACAACAGTCTCCTTCCACGGGTCCGGGGGAGGCCTAGTGGGCCGCCCACTGGACCTTGCTAAGGTCGATGCCTTCCTGCGCCATTTCGTAGAGCGGGCTCATTTCGCGCAGCCGCTTCACGGCGGTGACGACCCGCTCAATGGTATAGTCGATTTCCTCCTGCGTCGTAAAGCGGCCGAGCGAGAAGCGGATGCTGCTGTGGGCGAGATCGTCTCCGACGCCGAGGGCCTTGAGGACGTAACTGGGCTCGAGCGAGGCACTGGTGCAGGCGGAGCCGGAACTGACGGCGATGTCGGAGAAGCCCATCATGAGCGATTCGCCCTCGACGTAGAGGAAACTGATGTTGAGGTTGTTCGGGGTCCGCTCGGCGGGGTGGCCGTTGAGAAAGATCTCGTCGAGTTGACCGAAGAGGCCGTCCTTGAGGCGGTCGCGGAGTGCGGCGAGGCGCGGGGTTTCTTCGGCCATGGATTCCCGGCAGATGTCGGCGGCCTTTCCCATCCCGACGATTCCGGGGACGTTGAGGGTTCCGCTGCGCATGCCGCGTTCGTGGCCGCCGCCGTGGAGGACCGGCTCGCAGCGGACACGGGGCCGCTTTCGGCGGACGTAAAGGACGCCGACGCCCTTGGGGCCGTAAATCTTGTGGCCGGAGCAGGAGAGCAGGTCGATGCCCATCTGCTCGACGTCGATGGGGACTTTGCCGAAGGTCTGGCAGCAGTCGGTGTGGAAGAGGACGCCGCGCTCCTTGCAGACCGCCCCGATTTCGCGGACGGGCTGGAGGGTGCCGATCTCGTTGTTGCCGTGCATGATGGTGACGAGGACGGTCTGATCGGTGAGGGCCTCTCGGACCTGGTCGGGCGAGACGCGGCCGTTGCGGTCGACCGGCAGGAACGTGACGCGGAAGCCGTTCTGCTCGAGGTACTTGCAGGGGTCGATGACGGCCTTGTGCTCGGTGACCTGGGTGATGACGTGGTCACCCTTTTCGCGGTACATGGCAGCAACGCCCTTGATGGCGATGTTGTTGCTCTCGGTCGCGCCGCTGGTCCAGACGATCTCCTTCGGGGAGGCGTTGATGACGGAGGCGACCTGCTCGCGGGCGGCCTCAACGGCCTCTTCGGCGAGCCAGCCGAACTCGTGGTTGCGGCTGGCGGCATTGCCGAAGCGGTCCCGGAAAAAGGGGAGCATCGCGTCGACGACGCGGGGGTCGACGGGCGTGGTGGCGTTGTTGTCCAGGTAAATGGGCAGTTTCATACCTTCGACTCCATTCGTGCGATGGCGACCGGGACGCGGGCGGCCGGTTGGTCTCGGCTACAGCAGCAGGCATCGGCGGCGATTTCGGCGAGCGTCACATCCCGCAGAAACTGTTCCAGCCGATCGTGAATCCGCCGCACGGGTCTGGAAACCGGGCAGACGTCAGTCAGTTCGCACTCGTCATCGCTCGGCGCCCCGGCGCACTGGACGAAGTGCATCGGGCCTTCGACGGCGACGATGAGGTCGTGAAGCGAAACGTCGTGCGGATCCTGGGCCAGGATGTACCCGCCCTTCGACCCGCGGACGGACTGCAAAAGCCCCTCGTGCGCCAGCCGTTTCAACACGTTCATCAGCAATGAGGCCGGCACGCGGTATCGCCGGGCAATGGCCCGAGCGTTCGCCACGTCACCGCGGTGTTGCGCGAGGTACGCCAGGGCAATCAGGGCGTACTCGGTCTTTCGCGTCAGGGCCAGCATCGCCATCCGTCCGATTACGCGGACGGTCCGAGTTGAATATAGAACCGAAAGGGTGCTAATTCAAGCAATAACCGCCGGATCGTTTGAAGGGCGCGACTCAAACATAACATAATGATACAAATGTACTTATGTTTAGAACTCCTCTGTGAGGCGAGGGTTATCTATAACGTCTTGTTCCGCTGAGGTGCTGATCTGCGGCCAAATGGACCGTATTTCGTTACGAACGAGAAAACCGTTCCTGTGGCAGATCAGGCAAATGGAAGCCGGATTAACTTGGAGGGTGGTCCTGTTCGACCGGAAGGCCGCATCGGGCGGATGCGAGTTACCGTATCGTCGTTAACAAGTGTTTGTGGTGTTTGCGCGCGAGCCGTTTATCGGGAGGCCCGGTCGTGATGGTGCGAATCGTGACCGCCGTCGCGGCGTTGATCGTCGCATCGTGCAGATCTCAACCGATCAGCCCGCCCGCTGCGGCGCCGGCCGAGCGAGCGGCCGCGACGGGGCCGACCGAATCGGCGACGAAGGCCGCGCGGCCGCGCAGCGGCGAGTTCGCCGCGCAGCGGGCGCGGATGGTGGAGACGCAGATTGCGGCGCGGGGCGTGCGCGATCCGCGGGTTCTGGAGGCGATGCGCCACGTGCCGCGGCACTGGTTCGTGCCGGGAAACCTGACGGGGTCGGCGTACGCGGATCGGCCGCTGCCGATCGGGTTCGACCAGACGATTTCGCAGCCGTACATTGTGGCGCTGATGACGGAGTTGCTGGCGGTTCGGCCGGGCGACAAGGTGCTGGAGATCGGGACGGGATCTGGGTACCAGGCGGCGGTGCTGAGCGAATTGACGGAGGAGGTTTATTCGATCGAGATCGTGGAGGGGCTGGCGCGGCGGACGATGCGGCTGCTGAAGGAGCGGGGATACGGCCAGGTACGGGTCCGGATCGGGGATGGATTCCGGGGCTGGCCTGAGGAGGCGCCGTTCGACGCGATCATCGTGACGTGCGCCGCGCCGCAGCCGCCGCCGGCGCTGGTGGAACAACTGGGCGCGGGCGGACGGATGTGCATCCCGGTGGATTCGAATCTGATGGGGCAGGACCTGCTGGTGCTGACGAAGCGGGCGGACGGGGGCGTGGATCGGCGCAACGTTTTGCCGGTGATATTCGTGCCGATGACCGGTGAGGCGCAGAAAGAGCGGAAATGAGGATGGTTCATGGCGCGCGGCGCCGGGCGGGGCGCGAGAATGAACGCGTCGGGCGTCCGGCGGGGTGAACACATTGGGAGGCGAGCGCGGCCGGAATGAGCCGGGCGACGCCGGGCGCGACCTTGGCGGGATGGAAGGCGGGCGGATACGCTGGCGGGCGCGCGGGACGAAAGAGGGCTGCGTCGCCGGACGGCGCCAGGGGTTGAACCGGGATGATCAGCGCGATTTTCATGATGTCCGTGGCGCCGCTGGGCGGGAACGTCGAGAGCGTGACGGCCCGGCTGGACCTGCGGGCGCGCGAGGTGAAGTTCCTGCTGCCCGCGCCGACGCCGCGGCGGATCGCGCTGGAGGAGAAGCCGTCGGCGGGGGTGCGGCGTGCGCCGGAAGGAAGCCGGCTGTTGTGGGGCAGTTTCGCGTTCGGGGCGGGGGATCCGGCGCCGACGATTGTGGTGGCGGTGGCGGAGGAGGACCCGAAGGCGGCGCGGCTGTACGTCGATGCGAACGGAAACGGGGACCTGGGAGACGACCCGCCGGCGGAATGGGCGCTGGTCGAACCGGAGTCGGCCGGGTCGGCGCGGCACGAAGGGGCGTTCACGCTGAAGTTGTCGGCGGGCGGCTCCGAGGCGGCGCGGATCATCGCGTACCGGTATCGGCCGGAGGCGTCGGGGCTGCGCGGGTTGGCGGAGAACCTGTTGTTTTTCTACCGAGATTACTGCGCTGCGGGCACGGCGGAGATCCATGGTGCGCGGCGGGCGGTGATGCTGGTGGACGAGGACACGACGGGGGACTTCACGTATCCGTCTGGGCGGTCGAACAACATCCGGCTGGGGATCGACGTGAACGGGGACGGTCAGGTAGCGGCGGGGGGCGAGTGGTTCGACGGCGGGGCGGCGGCGAACATCGGGGGCCGGTTCGTGTACCTGAGGTCGGCGGACGGTCCGGGCCGGACGATCCGGCTGCTGACGGCGGCGGCGGGGGTCCGATTCGCGACGGCGTTCCGCGTGCCGGACGCCGAGGGGAAGACGATCCGTTTTCCCGAGGAGTACGGGGGGAAGAAGGTGCTGCTGGCGTTCTGGGCGACGTGGTGCGGGGCGTGCAAGGCGGAGATGCCGAACCTGATCGCGGCGTACGAGAAGCACCACGGGCCGGACTTCGACATCGTGGGGATCAACATCGACGACGGAGGGCGAGCGGAGCGGGTGGTCGAGTTCGCGCGGGAACAGAGGATGTCTTGGCGGCATACCTACGAGGGACAGGGGTGGAAAGGGACGCTGCCGCGGAGTTACACGGTCGGGGCGATTCCGTTTCACGTGCTGGTCGATGTGGAGACGCTGACGGTGCAGGCGCAGGGGCAGGACCTTCGCGGGCCGGCGCTGCTTAAGACGCTGGAAGGATTCATCCCGCGCGACAAGACGCGGAAGTCACGAGAATAAAAGGATCGAAGCGCCATGAAGAAGATGCGAATCTGCGGATGGACGGTCTGGGCGATGATCGTGGGCGCGCCGGTGGTCGCGGCGCAGGCGCAGCCGCCGCCCGAACGGCCGGAGGCGCCGCGGGCCGGACAGCCGCCGCGCCCGCCGGGGTTCGGGCCACCGGAGCGGATGATCCACCCGAGCATGGTCGACGACCTGCTGGCGGACCTGGACCTGGACGAGGAACAGCGGAAGGCGGCGCGGTCGGTGGCGCGCGAGGTGCAGAAGCAGTTCATGGAGAGGTTGCGGACGAGCGCGGACCTCGGGGCCAAGCGGCGGGAGTTGCTGGAAAAGATGCGTCTGGCGCGGGAACAGAACGACCTGGAGAAGTTGCGCGAGGTTCAGCAGGAGTTGATGGCGCTGCACGCGCCGATGAAGGAAGCGCGCGACCAGATGGAACGAGACCTGCACGACGGGATCGTGAAGATCCTGAAGCCGGACCAGGTAACCGCGTTCGAGGCGGCGTGGAACGAGGAGAAGGCGGGCCGCGGGCCGTCGACGGCGGCGGCCGGGACGGTGCGGCACCTGCGGCGGGTGGTGATGTCGCTGGATCTGTCGACGCAGCAGCGCGAGGCGGTGGAGGAGGCGTTCCGGGAGCATCGGCGCCGGGAACGGACGGCGGGCAAGGAGCGCGGGGCGGACGAAGCGGGGGACGCGAAGTCGCTGGAGGCGTTGCGGGCGGCGGTGGAGCAGCATCTGAACGACGTGCAGAAGGAGGCGCTGCGACGGCAGATGATCGAGTTGTCGCCGCGGTCACGGGAGGTTCGGCGGCTGCGGGGCGAAGGGGCGACGACCCGACCGGCGGCCGGAGGGTAGGCGGCGCGGGCGGCGGGTGGACGATCCGGGCGGGCGGCGATACGTTCCCTTCGCGGCGCGGGTGGCGCAACGGCCCGGACGAGAAGAGACGCCCATGGGCAAGAGCGAGGCGATCGAGTTGGAGGCGAAGGTGATCGCCGCGCTGCCCAACACGATGTTCCGGCTGGAAGTGGAGTTGGGGGGCAAGAAGCACTCGGTGCTGGGGCACATCTCGGGTCGGCTGCGACGGAATTTCATCCGGATTCTGCCCGGGGACACGGTGCGGGTGGAATTGTCGCCGTACGACCTGTCGCGGGGGCGCATTACGCGGCGGCTGTAGGGAGGGGCCGGGCGGGCGAGTGGTGCGGCCGACGTGTGCAGGGGTCGTTGGGGGGTTCGATACGGGATTCACGCAAATTGGCGCCGTGGTGCAACGGCGCGGTCGGCCGAGAGTCAAAGGACCCGCTTGCTTACCAACCAATTGCATGATCGGCGTGGGGCGGAGCGACGATCCGAGCCGCGCGCGTGAGCAAGCGGGTTTAACTTGCTCGAAAGAACCCGCTCCCTGACGGTCGCGGATCGGATATTGGTCTCGGATCGTGAATCGGTCGCGGCGCGAGAATCGGTCGTGGCGCGGACGAACGCGCAGGGCGTGCGGAGCCGAGCGTCCGCGGCGGCACGCGGGGTCTGTATGGACAGGGTGAAAACGCTATAGTAGGGCCTCGAGGGTTGCGGTCGGCGTCGGCGCGGCGCCGCCCCCTGAACAGACACGGAGAGGTAGCCATGACTCACATCGTGACCGGCCGATGCGTCGATTGCCGCTACACGGACTGCTGCGCGGTCTGCCCGGTGGACTGCTTCTACGAGACGACCAGCCCGGCCATGCTGGTCATTGATCCCGACACGTGCATCGATTGCGGGCTGTGCATTCCCGAGTGCCCGATCCACGCGATCTATCCCGAGGACGAGACGCCCGAGCCGTACCGCGAGTGGATCGCGAAGAACAAGGAGTTGTTCCCTGCGGGAACCAACATCACGACAAAGAAGGAGTCCCTTGCCGGGGCCAAGACGCTGGACCAAGTCCAGGCCGATGAAAAGGCCAAGGGCTGGGACGTGAGCGAACCGACCGGGGCGTGAGGGGCGCGGAGACCGCGCCCGCGTCCCGCGGACGGACCGACCTGCGAGATGCTCGCCGAACCGGTGGACATCGGTGCGTTTTCGATCGGGCCGGGGCGACCGCTGGGCCTGGTGGCCGGACCCTGCGTGATCGAGAGCACGGAGCACTGCCTTCGCATCGCGGAGTATTCGGCCGAGGTGTGCCGGCGGCTGGGCGTGGGGTACGTGTTCAAGGCCAGTTTTGACAAGGCGAACCGCACGAGCCACGAATCGTTCCGCGGTCCGGGGCTGGAGCGCGGGCTTGAAGCGCTGGCGACGGTGCGGGAGCGGGTCGGGGTGCCGGTGCTGTCCGACATCCACGAACCGGGCCAGGCGCCGGCCGCGGGCGAAGTGCTGGACGTGGTGCAGATTCCGGCGTTTCTGTGCCGCCAGACCGAACTGCTCTACGCCGCCGGGCGGACGGGGCGCGTCGTTAACATCAAGAAGGGGCAATTCCTCGGGCCGGAGCAGATGGCGCACGCGGTTGACAAGGTCCGCGCCGCGGGCAACGGGCGGGTGCTGCTGACGGAGCGCGGGACGTTCTTCGGCTACGGGTCGCTGGTCAACGACATGTCGGCGATTGAGCGGATGCGCGCCCTTGCCCCGGTGGTGTTCGACGCAACGCACAGTTGCCAGCAGCCCGGCGGGCGGGGCGCGGAGTCGGGCGGCCGGCCGGAGTTTGCGCCGCTGCTGGCCCGCGCGGCCGTGGCGGCCGGAGCGGACGCGCTGTTCCTGGAGATTCACGATGATCCGCCGCGGGCGCTGAGCGACGCGGCGACGGTCCTGCCGCTGGAGGCCCTGGAGCCCCTGCTGTCCGTATGCGTGCGAATCCGCGGGCTGGTGTAACGCCGCGCCGCTTCGAGAGGAACTCATGGCCATGCTCAAACTGTTTTCGATAGCGCCCCGTCCGCTGATTCCCGATCCGCGACCGTGCCCGGCCGTCGGTCGGCTGCCGCGAGAAGCCGTCGGGTCCGTCGGGGCGCTGCTTGCGACGGTCGCCTTGCTGGCCGGCTGCGCGCCGTCGGGTGGATTCAAGATCACGCCCATTCCCGCGGACCGTACGCTCCAGACCAGCGTGGTTGACCGCGAAGCCGCGTTTGCCCCGAAGATCGCCCTGGTGGAGATCGAGGGCGTCCTCGCGAACGAAGTCGGCAGCGACCTGTTTTCGGTCGGGCCGGAGGATGAGAACCCCGTCTCGTTCGCGGTGGAAAAACTCGACGCGGCGGCGGCCGACCCCGCCGTCCGCGCGATCATCCTGCGCATCAACTCGCCGGGCGGCACGGTCTCCGCGAGCGACCTCCTGTACCAGGAGGTGCGTCGATTCCGGGAGCGAACGGGCAAACCGGTGATCGCGGTGCTGATGGACGTGGCCGCGAGCGGCGGCTACTACGTCGCCTGCGCCGCCGAGGAGATCATCGCGCAGCGGAGCACCGTCACGGGGAGCATCGGCGTCATCATGCAGCGCTTTTCCCTTGAGGGGACGCTGAAGAAAGTGGGCGTCAAGGCGGAGGCCATTGCGTCCGGTCCGATGAAGGAAGCGGGATCGCCCTGGCGCGACATGACCGGCGAGGAACGGGCGCTGTTCGAATCACTCGTCCGCGGGCATTTCGAGCGATTCCTCGACGTGGTCGCGGCGGGCCGCCCGGGCCTGGACCGCGCCCGGATAGAGAAACTGGCCGACGGCCGGCCCTACTCCGCCGCCGAGGCGCTGGAGCACGGCCTGATCGACCGAATCGGGACGCTCCGCGACGGGCTGTCGGCGGCCAAGGCCAAGGCAGATCTAAAACAAGCAAATACAATAGTTTACAAAAGGCCGCTCTCCTGGAAGCCGAATCCTTATGCAACGGGGGCGGGCCCGATTTCCGCGTCCGAAAAGGCCCTTTCGGCCGAACGACTAATAAAAGACTGGACAGGAGGAGTACGCTTCCTTTATCTTGGATACGTACAATAAGTTGGCGGAGCACGTCTCCGCCGGGTCGGCCGATAACCAGACCGGCGATCCCATCTCGCATTCGATCGTCGGTCGGTGTGGACGAAGGTAGTAGGGTGCCGCCCGCCGCTTCGTCGGCGCGCGGCGGGTCTATAGCGCTATGCCGCTGAGACTCAAGTGCCTGCGGTGCGGGAGCGTCCTGAAATTGCATGACGCCTTCGCCGGGGTGACGTGTCGCTGCCGACAGTGCGGGGAATTCATCGAAGTTCCGAACGTCGTCGGACAGTCGTCGCGCCGCCCCGCGAAGCGACCGGGCCAGCCGCGCGCGCATCGTCCGGCCGGTGCCGTCGCCTTGGCCGGCGCACCGGCGACCGGCACGCGCCCAACCGGCGCGGCCGCCAAATCCGCCGCGACGCAGACGGCCTCGCATTCCTCCTGGCGTCCGCGGTTCCGCGCCGGGACGCTGGGGGTCGCGGGCGTGGTCGTGCTGGGCATCGGCGTCGGGGCAGTTGTCCGACAGCAGCGGGCGGTGTCGACCGCGCCGCCGGCCGCGGTGGTGGAAGCCGCGACGCGGACGGCGTGGATCGAACCGGCCGATCCGGTGTACGAGATCGAGCAACTGCCGCCGCACGAGGTCGCGCTGCGGACCTATTTCACGCAGCCGATATCGGCGGACCGGATCGCGTGGGTGTTTGACGCGGGGGGCCGCATGCCGGAGTTCTACGGACAAGTTTCGGCGGTGACGCGGGCGGCCCTGATGGCGATGCAGCGGGGCCGGCAGAGTTACGGGGTGGTTCTGGCGACGGCGGGCGAGCCGCGGGTTCGGCCGCTCGACGCCGCGAGCGTTGGGAGTTACTTCGCGACCCGCGATTTCCTAGACGCATATGCCCCCGGCGGGCCGTCCGACCTGACGTCGGCCTTTTCCGCCGCCGCCCGCCAGCGGCCCGACGTGGTGTTTCTCGTCGTCGCCCGCGATCTCGAACCGCGCGAGGTCCGCGAGATGCTTCGCCAGGCCGTCGCGGTGGGCGTGCGCGTCAACGTGGTCAGCATCGGCGAGCCGGACGACCTGCTGGCGCGCCTCGCCGTTCGGACCGCCGGCCGGTGCGCGACGCTTTCGGGAGAGATGCTCGGCGCGTGGCGCAATCTGACGGCCTCCGGCCCCCGGATCGAGAAGTTGGAACACGATTTCGCGGAATAGCGCTCGTTCCCCGCGCCGCCCGGCGCGCGACTCACCGCCGCTTTTCGAGATTCGTCAAATCCGCCGTCAGGACGAGGGTCGAGCCGGCGGCCTCCTTCACGCGGACCTTGGTGCGCCCCTTTCGCTTCAGTTCGTCGCGTTCTGATTCGCTCGCGATGTAGACGATCTCGGCGTGGAGCCGTTTGTCGCCGCCGAAGAAGAGTTGCGCCAGCCGCTTCTTCACCGACCCGGAGGTCCGCCCGCCGTCGTCGTCCCATTCGGACCATTCCGGGGGCGGGCCGGGGTTGATGACCTGCACGCGCGTTCCCGGCGCCAGCGGGCGGCTGTTTCCGATCGCATCCGACATATCCGGCTCTCCGATCTCGATCCGTCGTGCGACATCGCTTCTGTCCTGCCCCGGGGGAGCGAGCGGTTGCCGCACCGCACGCGAATGAGTCGCGTGCGACCATCCCGCCGCCTGGTTGGGCCTGGGGGTTTTGCGCTTTCGGGGACAAGGCCGTCCGCGCCCGGCCCGTGTTCCCTCAGAAGCAACCCAATTCGTTCGTGGGGACTCTCGGCTCGCCCCGGGTCCGGCCGGCCGTCGCGTCGCTCCGCCCGGACCGTGAGGGATGGTACCCTTGCCCGGGCGCAGCCGCAAGCGCAAGGCAGACGCTTGTTGCGGGGCTATCCGCGGCGTACACTGCCCGCCGATCGGGCCAGGCCCGGTCAACCTCGCAGGACGATCATCCCCGGGCTCGCTGAAATCACGGGAGGTGCATTTCGATGACCCGCTTCATCACCCGACGGATTCTCCGAACGCCCTGGCTGCCGCTCGGACTGCTGCTGGCCATCGCGGCCGGGTGCCGCTCGCTCTCGGGCACGATCGACCTCGACGACGGCGTGATCACCTTCAACTTTGACCTGCCGCGGACCCGGGTCGAACGTGAGGCGACCACCCGGCCCGTCGCCGGCCTTTCCACCCTGCGGGTGAACACGCGCAACGGGTCGATCGACGTCCGCATCGACCGCTCGCTGAGCCAGGCGCTGATCGAGACGACGCGCTTCGCCACCGGGCGCACTTCCGCCGAGGCCGACGAACTCCTCGCGCAGGTGCGGGTGAATACCACGCAGGCGGCGGACGTGCTGGAGATCAACGTCGAGTTTCCCGCTGCGGCGGCCGCCGCCCGCGACCTGTTCGCAAGCGGGGGCGGAACGGGGTGCTCGGTGGCGGTGCGGCTGCCGGCCGGGCTCCTCCTGGAACTGACGACCGCGAACGGTCCGGTCTCGGTGCGGGACAACCAGGGGCGCATCCGGGCGGCGACGTCGAACGGCCGCATCCGCGTCCAGGACCAAGCCGGCGACCTGGAACTGGAGACTTCCAACGGCTCGATCGAAGCCCTGCGAGCGGCCGGCAACGTCCGCGGCCGCACGAGCAACGGGTCGATCATCGTGCGGGCCAATCCTTCCGCGGGCGGGTCGATCGATCTCGAAACGAGCAACGGCCGCATCCAGATCGAGGTGCCGCGCAGCACCGCGGCGTCGATCGACCTGGCGACGTCGAACGCCCGCGTGACGCTGGACCTGGTGGGATTCGTCGTCACGCAGTTGCAGCAGGCGCAGACGACCGCGACCGGCGTGCTGAACGGCGGAGGCGGGACGATCCGCGCCCGGACGAGCAACGGATCGCTGACGTTCGGCGGCTACTGACGCGCGGCCGGCTCGGTTGCGGGCTTTACCCCGGCCGCGCAAGTCCGTAAGATAAGAGAAGTGTGGCGTCGGCTTTGGGTTGTGTCGGCGCCGCGGTGCGCAGCGCGTTCGGGGGCCGCGAGCAGGGGAAAAGCGATCTGTGCGCACTCATCGAGGAGCGTTTTGATGGATTCTGATCGTCGGGGCCGCGGCCGGCGTGGTACCAGCACGGCCGGCCCGGGCATCGGCGGCCATTTTCGGCGGACGTTTTTTGTGCTGATCGTCGCGGTCGCGGGACTTTCGGGGAGTTCCCGCGCGGACGACGCTCCCGACCCGTCGGCGGCGGCCGACTCGCCCGCGTTCGTCGGGTGCGGCAAGGCCGAGGCCCTTGCGCGCCGCTTCCGGGCCGAACCAGTCGAGATCTTCGCCCCCGGACTCCGCGAGGCCGCCGCGGAGACCGACGTGCTGCACTACCGACTGGACATCGAGATTTCCAACCTCAGCAGCGCGACGAACACGTGCCAGATCACCGGGAGCAATACGATCTTCCTTCGCAGCAATTCGCCCGCGCTGAGCCAGTTCACCTTCCGCCTGCGCGACCAGTACGCGATCACCGCCGTCACCAGCGATCCGCCGAAGGCCCTCAACGCGTTCACCCTCAGCACGACCACCCGCCGGCTGGAAATCAGCCCGCCCTTCGGCCCGGACGAGGAGTTCTCGATCACCATCCAATACAGCGGCCCCAGCGCGTCGCGCGGATTCGGCTCGATCGACGTCGGCACGCAGGGCGGACAGACCGTCGTCGCGACGCTCAGCGAGCCGTATTACGCCTACACCTGGTGGCCGGTGAAGGACGCCGACGTGGGCGAGCCGGGCGACATGTCCGACAAGTCGACGATGGAGTTGTTCCTGACCGTGCCGAACAACTACGTCGTGCCGAGCAACGGGCTGCTGTCGGGCGTGGACTTTCTGAGCGGCAACCGCCGGCGCTACCGCTGGTCCACGCAGTACCCGATCGCGACGTACCTCATCTCGTTCGCGGCCACGAACTACAACACGTGGACGCGGAACTACCAGCATCCGGGCGGCTCGATGCCGGTCGAGTTCTTCATCTATCCCGGCAGCGACACCGCCGGGAACCGCGCCGCGTGGGAAAAATGCGTCGACATGCTGGGGGTGTTCCGCCCCGTCTTCGGCGAGTACCCGTTCATCAACGAAAAATACGGCATGTACCAGTTCAACTTCGGGGGCGGCATGGAGCACCAGACGATCACCGGCCAGGGCACGTTCGCCGAGAGCGTCACGGCCCACGAACTCGGCCACCAGTGGTGGGGAGACATGATCACGTGCCGCACGTGGAGCGACATTTGGCTCAACGAGGGGTTCGCGACCTATTCGGAGTGCGTGTGGGAGGAGCGGAAGACGGGCACCATCAACCCGGCCGCGTATTTCAGCGCCGTTCTTGCCCGGAAGCCCACCGTCTCCAATACGAGCGTCTATGTGTATCCGGCCGAGATCGTCAGCGGCGGGATCAACCGCATCTTCAACTCTAACCTATCGTACCGGAAGGGCTGCTGGGTGCTGCACATGCTCCGGCGGGTGGTCGGCGACGCGACCTTCTTCAACCTCCTCGCCGCGTACCGGGCCGCCTTCGCGTTCTCCGCCGCGACGACCGACGACTTCGCGGCCGTCGCCTCGCAGGTCAGCGGACGCGACCTTTCGGGGTACTTCAACCAGTGGGTCTACCAGGGCGGCCAACCGGCGTACCAGTTCGGGTGGCAGGGGGCCAGCGTCAACGGCCGCAATTATCTGCTCGCCCGCATCGCCCAAACGCAGGCCAGCCCGGCCCCCAATGTCTTCGTCATGCCGGTCGATCTGCGGGCCACGATCGGGGGCTTCGGCCATACGCTCACCGTGCCGAACGACGCCCGCGAAGAGTGGTTCGTCGTTCCGGTCAGCGGCGGGCCGTCGGCCGCCGCGTTCGACCCGGACCAGTGGATCCTGCGGACGGTCACGAACGTCGCCTACCAGCCCGGCCCGGCGAAGATCGTCGAGACCGATCCGCCGCCGGGTTCGGTCGCGGCGTCCGGTCCGACGCAGATTTCCGTGTGGTTCCAGACAAACGTCAACGCTCCCCCGGCGGAGTTCTCGCTCGTCGGCGTTCAGAGCGGTCCGCGCCCGGTGTCGATGATCTCGGCCGGCAACCCGATCGTGCTCGATACCGGCGGCCCGCTTCCGCCCGATGCCTACCTGCTGACGGTCGGCACGGGGGTGACCGCCGCGGACAGCGGAATGGCCCTCGACGGCGAGATGGTTGACCCAAACAGTGCCGCGTCGCTGCCGTCCGGGGACGGCGTGCCGGGCGGGGCGGCGATGATCCGCTTCGCGGTGGTGCCGGTGCCCGGCGACCTGAACGTCGACGGCGTGATCGACGAGACCGATCTTGAGTTGTTCGTGCAGGTGCTGCTGGGGCTGAACACGAACCCGCTGCACGTCGCGGCGAGCGACCTCGACGGAAATCAGGTCGTCAACGGCGCGGATGTGCGGGCGTTTCTCGATTCGTACCTCGCGCTCTGAGGCCCCCGGCGCCGCGCCTCTCTACGTGCCGCCTGTTCACGCCTCATGGCGCTTTCGCAGCAGGCCCATCACGCGGGCGAGCAGGTCCTGGCGGTTGACGGGCTTGCTGACGAAGTCATCGGCGCCCACTTCGACCGACCGTTCCACGTCTCCGACCTCGTGCAGGGCCGTGACCATGATGATCGGGATGTGGCGTGTGGCCGGGTCGGCCTTGATTTTCTTGCACACTTCGAACCCGCTCATCCGGGGCATCATGATGTCGAGGAGGATCAGGTCCGGCGCGTTGTGAGCGACCTGGCGGAGGGCTTCCGGGCCGTTCATGGCCCGCAGCACCGTCAGCCCGCCGACCTCCTCCAGGTAGGCCTCCAGCAACTCGAGGTTCTGCGGATTGTCATCGACGACCAGGACCTTGCTCGGCGGCAGGGCGGCGGCAGACACGAGTGCTCCCTCACAGGACCGGGCCGGCCCGCGCGGCGCGCCGCGGCCGCGACGGCAGCGGGGGGCGACTTGTCCGAATTATACGCGACAACGGAAGCCGCAAAGTTCCGCCGGCCGCGGCCAAGCGGCTCGGTCGCGCTGCGTCGGGCGCGGAGCCGGCGAACCGGCCCAGGGGTTTACGTATCCCGGTCGTGGGTGTCGATGTCGAGCGGGGCGTGCATGTGGTCGGCGGCGGAGGGCTTGGTCAAGACTCGATAAAAGCAGAACGAGATCAGCCCGAGCACGAAACTGATCGACGCGAACATGAACGTCCAACCCAGCGGCGTCATGATGAACTCCCGGCGTGCGGCGGCGCGGCGAGAACGGCGCGAGGGTCGCGATTCTCGGCCTGCCAGCGGCGACCGCCGATTCGGATCACGATCAGCAGGAAGACGGTAATGAGGACCACGATCCCGAGGGACATCTTGAGCACGGTGTCCTTCATGGTCAGATCGTAATATTTGGGGAATTCATACCCGGCCCACAGCCCGAGCATCAGGATCAGGTACACGGGCGTCACATACTTGATGACGAAGGGGAAGAAGAAGGGCAGGCGCATCTCGGCGCCCTCGTGGGCAAACTGAACTCCCCGCCGGACGCCCAGGACCCACGCGAACAGGAGCGTCTGGACCAGGGCCAGCACGACGATGGTGATATTCCCGATCGTGTCGTCCACGAAGAGCAGGGCCTTCAGGTCCTTGCTGAAATAGATGAAAAAGAGCGACCCCAGCCCGGTGATCAGTCCCAGCAGCGTCACGGACCCGCGACGTCCCAGCCCCAGCGCCTCCTCCAGGAAGGCGATGGCGGGCTGGAGCATCGACAGCGAACTCGTGATGGCCGCGAGAAACAGCATCAGGAACCAGATGCACCCGAAGAACCGCCCACCCGGCATGTATTCGAACACCACCGGAAGGGTCTTGAACCCCAGGTCGAAGGTGCCGGACTGGGTCGCGCCGGCCGCCCCGAGAAAGACGAACGCGGCCGGGATCGTGATGAGGCCGCCGAGGCAGACCTCGAAGAACTCGTTGGTGGCCGAGGCGGTCAGCCCGGAAAGGACGACATCGTCCTTTCGTTTCAGGTAACTCGAGTAATTGACGATGACGCCGAAGCCCACGGACAGACTGAAGAAGATCTGTCCCGCCGCCGTCATCCAGACCTTGGGCTGCGCGAGGGCGGAATACCAGGAGGCATTGTCGGAATCGAGCGGTTTGGGATTCCACATGAAGCCCAGACCGTTGATGACGTTGAGGTTCGGCTGGCTCGGGTCGGGCGTTCCGAGCGTGAGGACGCGGATGAGCACGCAGAACGCACACAGGGCCATCAGGGGCATGGCGTAGGTGCAGAACCATTCAATCCCCCTGGAAATCCCCCGGAAAATGACCACGAAGTTCACCGCGAAGACGATCATCCACACCACGACGCTGATGTGCAGAGTCCCTTCGAGCATCAGGCCGTCCTGGTTGGCCCCGACGAAACTGTTGAAGTAGTTGATGCTTTTTTCCGTGAACTTGGTCGGGTCGTCGCCGAGGTCGATCCACCCGAAAAGGAAACTCACCGCGTATCCGAGACACCAGGACTCGATCAGCACGTAATAGGTGTAGATGACGACCGGGATGAGCAGCCCCAGAACGCCCAGGTATCTCCAGATCGCCCGCCGCCCGACCACTCCGAAGATGGCCGGGCACGAGTTGAACCCGAACTGCCCCCCGTACTTGCCCATCGCCCACTCGGCCCAGCAGATGGGGATTCCCAGCAGGATCAGGGCGCAGAAATAGGGGATCATGAACGCGCCGCCGCCGTTCGCCGCCGCGTTCCCCGGGAACCGAAGGAAGTTCCCCAATCCGACCGCCGAACCGGCCACTGCCAGGATCATGCCGATCCGGCTTGCCCATGCTTCGCGTGGCTTGCTCATGCGGGTTGTACTCCTTCAAGCGGCGATGCGGGTCGGCCCACCGCGCGGAGGAACAGCAGCAGTCCGGCGGCACCAACGAGGAGGGCGAACCAGACCGGCACGCCGAAATAGCCGCACAACAGATCGCCGGCGAGCAACTCCATGGCCGCCGCCGTCAGGGCGTACGGCAGTTGCGTCCAGACGTGCGTTTCGAGACTGCACTCGGACGCGAGCGCCGACAGGACCGTCGTATCGCTGATTGGAGAGCAGTGGTCTCCGAAGACCGCACCGGCGAGCACGCTCCCGACCGTGGCGTAGAATAACGGCAAGGCCTGTGAAGGGGGAAGGTCGGCGCCCAGGTGCCCCGCCAGCAGCACGGCCACCGGACAGAGGATGCCCATCGTGCCCCAGGAGGTGCCCGTCGCGAAGGAGACGATGCAGGCGCTGACGAAGATGAGCGCGGGCAGCAGGTGGGGCGAGAAGTCGCGGCTGCGGAGCGTCTGAACCGCGACGTGACCGAGCCGGAGGTCCTTCATTGCGTCCGACAGCGCCCAGGCCAGGACCAGCACCGCCACCGCCGGGAGGATGCGCTGGATGCCGGTCATCATCGCGTCCAGCGCCCCGGCCAGAGAGGGCGCGCGCGCTATGGTGCTGATGGCCACGGCCAGCGTGAGGGCCGCTACCGCTCCGTACAGGATGGAGACGTAGGTGTCCGCGTTGCTCAGGATCGTCCCGAACGTGCGCGGTCCGACCGCCCGGTACCAGCCGGTGAGGAACAGCAGCGTCATCGTCACGACGATCAGCGCGCCGACCGGCAGGGCCGCGTACCACGCCCGCGCGCCCGCGTCGGGGGCGGCCTGCGAATCGGCGGCGACGGCGGACCGCCGGGCGCGGGCCTCGTAGGCGCGCATCGGTCCGAAATCGCGCCCCGTCCAGCCGATCAGGAACACCAGAAACAGCGCGAACAGGGGATAGAACCGGTACGGGAGACTCCAAATAAAGATCTGATACGCCGTCGTGCCCGACAGGAACGCGGGCGAGGCCCCGTCGCTGTGCAACTGATCCAGCCCGGCCTGGATGAACCCCACCTCCGCCCCGATCCACGTCCCGAACAGCGCCAGCGACGCGATCGGGGCGGCCGTCGTGTCCAGGATGTAGGACAACTTCTCCCGGCTGATACGCAGGCGGTCGAGCACCGGGCGCATCGTCGGGCCGATGATCATGCAGTTCGAATAGTCGTCAAAGAAGAGCATGAGCCCGGCGGAAAAGGTAGCCAGTTGTCCGCGGCGCGGGGTCGAGGCCAGCGGGGCGAGCCGGCGCACGAGGGCGGCGGTCCCGCCGTTGGCGTGGATGACGCCCACCATTCCGGCGATGGTGAGCGTGAAGAGCACGGTCTGGATGCGCGTCACGTCCACGACGCCGCGATGGGACGGGTCGGTCAGCGCTCCGATTGCGTACCGCTCGACGGCGAGCCGCAGCACCGCCACGACCGCCGGCAGATCGCCGTAGCCCTCCACGGCAGGCAGGCACGGGCGGATCATCGCCGCGGCGGTCAGGATGCCCACCACCAGCGCCGGGAACACCTGCCGCAGCGTCACGGCCGTGACGATCGCCACGAGCGCCGGGGCGAGCGTCCACAGGCCGTACCGATCTTCCGGCGAAACGAGGGACGGTTCGGCGGCGGGGGAGCCGTCGGAGCAAGTCGTCGCCCCGGCGGCGCCGGCGACCGCGAGCAGCACGACGGACAGGCAACCGACAAGACCCATCACGGCGGTTCGCAGGGGCGAGGCCGACGGGCGCGGGTCGAGCGGCATGGGCCGCGACGTTAGTAGTCGCCGGCGCGCCCGTCAACGCAGGGAACGCAGGCGGCTTACCGGTTTGTTGCAAGGACAAAAAAAGGCGTATTCCGGCGGCGGGCGGCGCACCCTTTACGCGCCGTTGCCGCCTGCGTACGATCGGCCCCGTTGATGCCCGAAAGGATTGCCGCATGACCAGGGACTGGGTCATCGCTCCCCCGTGGCCGGGACGAGAGGAACTGGCGCGGCGCGCCGGCGTGTCCGTAACCGTGGCGCAGGTGCTCGCCCGCCGCGGGCAGACGTCGCCCGAGGACGTCGACCGCTTTCTGAACCCACGCCTCAACGACCTGTACCCGCCCGAGGCGCTTCCCGGCGCGGTCCGGGCCGCCGAACGCATCGTCGACGCCATCCGCGAACAACGGAAGATCGTTCTCTACGGCGACTACGACGTTGACGGCATCACCGGGCTGGCCATCCTCTGGCACGCGATCCGCCTGGCCGGCGGAGAGGCCGACTATTACATGCCCCATCGCGTCGAGGAGGGCTACGGCCTCAACGCCGCGGCGCTCGAATCCCTCATTGGGGCCGGCGCGCGGTTGATCGTCACCGTGGACTGCGGCATCACGGCCGTCGAAGAGGCGGCCGCCGCCCGGCGACACGGCGTCGAACTCATCATCACCGACCACCACGCCCCGCGCACCGACGAAGACGGCGCCGCGCTCCTGCCCGGCGACGCGGTTCTGGTTCATCCCGCGCTGAACGGCAGCGGCTCGCCCAACCCGCACCTTTCCGGGGCGGGGGTCGCGCTCAAACTGGCCTGGGCCATCGCCCAGCAGTGCTCGGGCGGGTCGAGGGCCACGCCGGAGTTTCGCGACTTTCTCGTCAACGCCACCGGACTGGCCGCCCTGGGCCTCATCGCAGATGTCGTCCCCCTGCGCGGCGAAAACCGGGCCCTGGCCCTTCACGGCCTGCGCGGCCTGCCCGCGTCGACTCTGCCGGGCGTCGTCGCATTGATCGACGCAGCCGGGCTGGCCAACGCGCGGCTCACCGGCGCGGACGTCGGTTTCCGGCTGGCGCCGCGCCTGAACGCCGTCGGACGGCTGGGGCACGCGCGGCTGGCCGTCGAACTGCTGACCCGCGCCGACGAGGGCGAGGCGCGGCGGATCGCGCGGGTGCTCGAACAGCACAACGCGACCCGCCGCACGCTTGAAGGCCGGATTACGGGCGAGGCCCGCGAAAAAGTCCGCGAGACGGGACAGGACGCCGACGACAGCCGCGCGATCGTGCTCGGCTCGTCCGGGTGGCATGCCGGCGTGATCGGCATCGTGGCCGCCCGTTTGGTCGACGAGTTCCGCCGCCCCACCGTTCTTGTCGCACTCGAGAACGACAGCGGGCAGGGCTCCGCCCGCAGCATCCCGGGCTATGCGCTGCACGAGGCCCTCGCCGACTGCCGCGCGCACCTGCGGGCGTGGGGCGGGCACGCGATGGCGGGCGGACTGCGGCTGGAGGCCGCGGCGTTCGACGGCTTCGCCGACGCGTTCCGCCGCCGCGCCGCGTCGCGGCTGTCCGCGGCGGACCTTCGCCGGCGATTGATGATCGATGACGTTGCGCCGTTGTCGGCCCTCGACGAGGAACTTGTGCGTGACTTCGCCCGGATGGAGCCGTTCGGCTGCGAGAACCCCGCGCCGGTGCTGGCCAGCGACTGGCTCGACCTCGTCGGCACGCCCCGGGCGGTCGGCGCGAACGGGGCCCACCTGCAACTGACGCTCACCGACGGCCGGGTCCAGCGGCGGGCCATCGCGTTCGGCCAGGCGAAGCGCTCGGGCGAGTTGTGCGACCACCGCCGCTGCCGCGTGGCGTTCGAGCCGGTCGTCAACGACTTCAACGGCCGCCGCACGGTGGAGTTGCAGATCGCGGATTTCCAGTTTCCCTCCCGCGAGTCCTAAATAGAGCCGCAATGGAAAGCATTCTGTGGCACCGCCGTCTCGGCGGTGCGCGCACCCGCCGCGGCGGGCGCCACCATGTATGATTCAGTCTGCGGCTCTACATGGCCGCGATCGTGCACCCCGGAGCCGCGGATATCGGCCCGCGTGATGTCATGCCGCCGGGATAAACCCGGCGGCTCGTGCGTTATCATCGCGCCGATGGATGGGCTTTCCCGGCCGAGGTACTGCGAGACACCGTTCCCGCCCTATCGCTACGTACCCGGGCGCGGACCGCATCCCACGGCGCATCCGGACGGCCATAGTTTCCGTCCGGCGGGGGCGGCGGAACACGCGGCGGTGATTGTCGCACCACAGCGCTGGCGGCAGTCACCCGACTACCTGTACGGCTGCGACCTGTACAACCACGGATACTGGTGGGAGGCGCACGAGGCGTGGGAAGCGCTCTGGCAACTCACCGACAAGTCGGACGTGCAGGGGCGATTCCTCCAGGCGCTGATCCAGACCGCCGCCTGCCACCTGAAACTGTTCGAGGGCAAGCGCGAGGGCGTCCGCAGTCTTCGCGCCAGCAGCGAGGGGCATGCGCGATTCGTGCTGGAGCGGCTGCCGTCGCTCCGCTTCATGGGACTCAATTTCGGCGCCTGGTGGTCCGGCGTGACAGACTACTACGGCCGGGTCCGGCGCGGCGAAGGCGCCTCCGCGGCCCACGACCCGGAGCACTACCCCTATATTGACCTTTCGGGATGAGCGGTCGGATCGACGGCGAGAATTCCGCGGCCACGACCGGAGCCGTCGGCGCCGCGCGAACCGAAGGCGCGTGGGCCGGACGCGGGGCGGAGGAGGTCAACCCGGCAATTCCGCTCGGGTTCGGTGGCGCGCCACATTAACCAGAATCCCCACCAGCGCCCCCAGCAGCAGCACGCCCGACCCGCCCGCCGACAGGAAGGGCAGCGCGATCCCCTTCGTCGGCACCGACACCGTTACCACCGCAATGTTCAGCGCGGCCTGCAAGCCGATCGTCAGCGCGGCTCCGAGCGCCAGCAGGCGCCCGAGGTCGTCCGGGGCGGTCAGATAGGTCCGCCGCGCCTGCCACAGCAGGACGAAATACAATGCGATCACCGCCGCGCCGCCCACCAGCCCCAGTTCCTCGCAGACCACCGCGAAGATGAAGTCCGACCTGGCCTCCGGGAGATAGCCGTACTTCTGGACGCCCGCCCCGAGTCCGACGCCCCACCAACCGCCCGACGCGATCGTGATGAGCGACTGGACGGGGTGATATCCGCTGCCCAGCGGATCGTCCCAGATATTGAGGAAGCCCGTGATCCGCTCAAGCCGGTACGGCTCCATCACGATCAGTGCCGCCAGCCCCGCGACGCCCGGCACGGCGAACAGCGCCAGTTGCCAGACGCGGCAGCCGCTGGCCAGCAGCACGCCCGCGCCCACCGCGCCCAGCAGCACTGCCGTCCCGAAATCTTCCTTCCCCACCAGCGCAGCCAGGACGCCGATGACCAGCAGGCCCGGCAGCAGCCCGCCGAAAAACGTCCGCATCCGCGGGCCGCGCCACGCGCTCCACGCGGCGAGAAACACCACCAGCGCCAGTTTCGCGGCCTCTGAGGGCTGAAAGCCCAGGCCCAGCCAGCCCGGTCCGGCCGCCAGCCAGCGCCGCGCACCGTTGCGCACCGTCCCGATCCCCGGGATCAGCACGATGGTGCAAAGCACGACCGCGACGGCCAGCAGCGCCACCGCCGGCTGCCAGCCCGACCCGGGCCGGATGCGCCAGCGCTCGTAGGACACCGACCCGACGGCCAGAAGCACCAGGAGCGCGGCCGCCGCGAAGGCGGCCTGCCGCAGTTCCGGCCGCCGCAGCGGTTCGTCGAGGAGCCCGCGCCCGGTCAGCGACGCGCTGGCGGACAGGACCATGACGACGCCCAGGGACATCAGGGCGGCGGCGACGACGACGATGGTCGTGCTCGCGCGGGAGGGGGCACCGGTCTGGGACGTCATCGTCATATCGCCGCGCGGCTCACCGGAACTTCGCCGTCGCCATCGCCAGGGCGGCGAACAGCGCCCCCAGCAGCCAGAACCGCGTCACCACCTGGGTCTCGGTCCATCCGCCGAGGTGAAAGTGATGGTGGAGCGGCGCGACGCGGAAGATCCGCCTGCCCCCGCTGTACTTGAAGTAGCCCACCTGGAGCATGACCGACACGGCCTCCATCACGAACACGCCGCCGACGATGAGCAGCAGCAACTCGTGGCGGATGACGATGGCGACGTAGCCGATCAGCCCGCCGAGCGTCAGCGACCCCGTGTCGCCCATGAAGACCTGGGCGGGGTGGCAGTTGTACCAGAGGAACCCCATGCACGCGCCGGTGAGCGCCCCGCACAGGACCGACAACTCCTGCGCTCCGCTCACCCGCGGCAGCAGCAGGTAGGCCGCGACCTCGGCGCTGCCCACAATCGCCGACATCAGCATGAAGACCAGCGTGACCATAATCACGCAGCCGGCCGCCAGCCCGTCCATTCCGTCCGTCAGGTTCACCGCGTTCGACGCGCCCGCGACGACCAGGACCGTGAGGACCATGAACACGGCGACCGACACCGAGACGCCGTAGGTGGGGGCGGAGCCCTTGTAGAAGGGGATCATCAGCACGTTGTAGAAGGCGGTCTGTCCGGGCTCGACGTTGCGGCTGCCGTACTGATAGATGAAATACGCGAGCATGACGCCGAGGCCGATCTGAAAGAGTAATTTTTCGTACATCTTCAACCCGTCGCGCGTCCCGGAGCGGCGGGCGGCGGTGAGTTTGAGCCAGTCGTCGACCCCTCCCAGCACGCCCAACCAGACGGTCGCGAACAGGGCGAGGTGGATGTAGAAGTTCGAGAGGTCCGCCAGGAGCAGCACGCCCGTCACCGCCGCGGCGAGGATCAGGAGGCCGCCCATCGTGGGCACGTCCGTCTTGTGCTGGGTCAGTTCGTTGAGCGCGGCGTGGTCGAATTCGGGCCGGTCGCCCAGTTTCAGGCGGATCAGCGTGCGGATCACCCTCGGCCCCAGCCGCCAGACGACGACGAAGCCCAGCGGGATCGCCAGCACCGCGCGAAACAGGGCGTTCTGATAGGCGTACGGCTCTCCGGCCGTCAGGTAGTCCAGCAGGTGATACAACACGGTCGGCCTGCCTCGCGCCCCTGCGCCCCCGCGTTCTCATCTGAGCCGGTCGCCGCGGCGGCCGGTCCACGGGCTTGCGCCCGAGGCTCGGATCAAGCGGCGACGCGCCCATTGCGGGGGCGGGCGTCTGGCCGAACGTCGCGGCCGCGCGCCGCTCCGTCATTGCCGCGCGAGCGGGGATTCGGGTCGGCGCAGCGCCGGTTTGCCGCGCGGCTGTGAGGGACGGACGGCGGGAGACCGTCCCGCCCGCTCCACGAACGGGATCAGGCGCTCCAGCCCCACCGCCCGCGAACCCTTCATCAGCACCAGGTCGCCCGGTTCGAGCGCCCGCTCTACGCCCGGCCCCGCGCGTTCCAGGTCGGGGAACCAGTGAATCCGCTTGCTCGGGCCGGCCGTCTCCGTGGCTCCGTCGGCCACGGTTCGCGCGTGCGCGCCGACGGCGACGATGACGGCCGCGCTGCTGCGGCCCGCGGCGCGGCCCAGTTCGGCGTGATACCGCGCGGCCGCTTCGCCCAATTCGCGCATGTCGCCGAGGATCAGCACGCGCCGGCCGCCGTCGGAAACCTGTTCAAACGTCGCCAGCGCGGCTCTCATGCTCGCCGGGTTGGCGTTGTAGGCGTCGTTGATCAGGGTGAGCGAGCCGCAGGTCTGGCGCTCCAGGCGCATCGGCGGAATCGGCGCGGTGGCCAGCGCGGCGGCGATCTCCTCGTGCGTCAGCCCGAACCGCAGTCCCACGGCCGCGGCCGCCAGCGCGTTGCCGACGTTGTGCGCTCCGATCACCGGCAGCGCGTACTCAAACCGCCCGTTCACGATGAACCGCTGCGCGCGGCCGTCCCACTGAATGTCCGAGGCCCGCAGGTCCGCGCCGGACTCGGTCCCGAACGTCACGATCGTCAGGTCGTCCCGTTGGGCGGCGGGGTGCGCGCGGTGCTCGAAGGGCACGACGGCGAACCCGCGCGCGCGCAGGCCGCGCAGCAGCGACATTTCCTCGTCCGCCACGCGCGGCAGGTCGCCGAAAAACTCCAGGTGCTCCTCGCCGATGCTGGTCACGATGCCCACGTCCGGCCGCGCCAGTTGCGCCAGAGCCGCGACCTCGCCGGGATGGTTCGTGCCGATCTCCACGACGAGAAACTCGTCCGAGGCCTCGGCCGAGAGCAAGGTCAGCGGCACGCCGATCTGATTATTGAAACTCCGCGGGGCGGCCCGTCCCCGCCGCCGGGTCCGCAGCACATGCTCGATCAGCCCCTTGGTCGTCGTCTTGCCGTTGCTTCCCGCCACCGCGATCACCTGCGCCGCGATCTGCCCCCGGTGATAGGCCGCCAGACGGCCCAGCGCGTCCACCGTCTCGCGCACGCAGATGAGCCGCCCGCTCTCCTGCCAGCGCCGCGCGACCCGCCCCGCGTCGCTCACCACCGCGGCCACCGCCCCCGCCGAGAGCGCCGCGTCGACAAACTCGTGCCCGTCGTGCTGCGGCCCCGGCAGGGCGAAGAACAATTCCCCCGCGCGGACCCGCCGGCTGTCCGTCGACACTGCGGCGACGCTCGCCACCGCCGGCGGTCCGAGCGGCCGCCCGCCCACGGCCGTCACCACTTCCTCGAGGGTCAGCGTCTTCATGGCTGTCCGGTCGGGGCCGGAAGGATGCCGGGCCGTCCGCCCCGCCTCGCGCGGCGGCGCAGCGCCTCGGCCGCCGCCTCCGCGTCGCTGAAGTGCCGCCGCGTCGCGCCGATGATCTGGTAATCCTCGTGACCCTTCCCCGCGATGAGCACCGTGTCTCCCTCCGCCGCGTCCTCGATCGCGCGCCCGATGGCCTCCGCGCGGTCGACGACCCGCTCCGTGCGTGCCCGCGCATCGGCCGGGATACCCGCCATCACCTCGTCGATGATCCGCTCCGGCTCCTCGCCGCGCGGGTTGTCGCTGGTGACGAAGACGCGGTCGGCCAGTTCCGCCGCGGCCGTCCCCATCCGCGGCCGCTTCGTCCGGTCGCGGTCGCCGCCGCAGCCGAACACGCAGCAGAGCCGCCCGCGCGTAAAGGGACGCACCGCCGCCAGGACGTTTCGCAGCGCGTCCTCCGTATGCGCGTAGTCGACGTAAACGTGAAACTCCTCCCCCTCGCCGGTCACGCGCTCGAGGCGCCCGGGGACGCGGCCCGCGGCCGCCAGCGCGGTGCGGATCGTCTCCACGTCCACCCCCAGGGCCCGCGCCGCGCCGAACGCCGCCGCCGCGTTGTACAGGTTGTGCCGCCCCGCCAGCGGCGTGGCGTACTCGCCCGCGACGCCGGGATGGTGCAGGCGGAAGCGGCTGCCTTCCGCTCCGGTCTGGACGATCTCGATCCGCAGGTCGGCCCGGTCGGCGAAGCCGTAGCGGACGACGCGGGCCCGCGTTCCGTCCGCGATCAACTCCCCGCCCGGGTCGTCCACGTTGACGAGGGCCGTCGCGCCGGGCCGGAGGAGTTCGAACAGCCGCTTTTTCGCCCGCCGATAGTTTGCCATCGTCCCGTGGTAGTCGAGGTGTTCCGGCGTCAGGTTGGTGAATGCGGCCGCCTCGAAGTCGATCCCGTCCACCCGCCGCTGGTCCAGCGCGTGCGACGTGACCTCCAACGCGGCGAACCGCGCCCCGGCCTCGGCGGCCTCCACCAGGTGGCGGCACAACACGACCGCCGGCGGGGTGGTCATCCCGTCCGCCGCGATCTCCCGGTGGACGAGGTCCAACCCGGTGGTGCCGAGCCGCGCGGTTGCGTGGCCGGCCGCCCGCAGGATCGCCTGCACCAGGTACGTCGTCGTCGTCTTGCCGTTGGTCCCCGTGATGCCGAAGACCCGCAGCCGCCCTTCCTGCTGAATCCGATCGAGGCCGGTCCAGCCCGCCATCAGCCGCGCGAGGGCCTGCCGCGCGTCCGGGACGATCAACTCGGTCACGCCCGGGGGCACGCCCGCCGCCCGCTCGCTGACCACCGCGACCGCCCCGTTCGCCACCGCCTCGGGAACAAAGTCGTGACCGTCGGCCTTGCCGCCGCGAACCGCCACGAACACCCAGCCCGGCCGCACCGCGCGCGAGTCGTCCGTCACCCCCGCGACCGGCCGGCGTGCGAAGCCGGCGGTCCCCAGCGCGCGGCGGCACAGTTCCGCCAGCGTGATCGACTGATCCGATGCAACGGCCGCGGTCGCGCACATGTTCAGGTCCGCCCTTGCGCTTCAGGAATCGGGCATTCTATCCGTTCGCGCGCCCCGCGAACGGGTCGGGCTCAGTCCACCGCCGCCGACTGCGCGACCCGCGGGGGCGCGTCCCGCTCCGGCGGAACGCCCAGGTACGCCAGTCCCGCCGCGAGAATCTCGCGCGCCGCGGGCGCGGCCACGGTACCGCCGTAATAGCCGATCGACCTCTTCGGCATTCGCACACTCACCAAGACCACCATTCGCGGCTCCTCGAGCGGCGCGGCCCCGACGAACGAGCCGACGTACCCGTCCGGCACGTAACCCGCCCCGCCGATCCGCGGCACCTGTGCCGTTCCCGTCTTTCCGAAGACCTGGTACCGCGCCAGCGCCGCCCGCGTGCCCGTCCCGCTGTTCACCGCCGCCGCGAGCACGTGGCGCTTCATCCAGTCCGCCGTCCCGGGCTTCAGCACCTCGCGCCCCGGCTGCGGGCCGAACTCCTGCACGACGCTGCCGTCCGAGGCCAGCACCGCCCGCACGAAGTAGGGGCGCACCAGTTTCCCGCCGTTCGCAAACGCGCAAAACGCGCGGCACAACTGCATCGGGGTGACGGCCAACTCCTGCCCCATCGGCACGCTCGTGGTGGTGAAACTGGTCCAGCGGTGCCGCGGCGGGACGATCCCCGCGTCCTCGCCGACCAGGTCGATGCCCGACTTCTCGCCGAAGCCCCACTTCTTCAGCCACGCCTGCATCCGTTGCGGGCCGAGCCGCTTGCCGATCTTCGCCATCCCGATGTTGCTCGACTTCGTCAGGACCTCCTCGAACGTCAGGCCGGAGTAGGGATGGTGATCGTGCAGCAGGCGCTTGCCGTCGCGCCACAAGCCGCCCTCGCAGTCGATCATCTCTCCCGGCCGGACCAGTCCCTCCGCGAGCGCCGGGGCGGCGATGAAGGGCTTGAAGGTGCTGCCCGGCTCGAATGGATCGGTGATGGCGCGCGGCCTGAACCGCCAGCCCGACCCCGCCGCGTAGTCCCGGAAATGGTTCGGATCGAACCCCGGCACGTGCGCCAGCGCGAGCACCGCGCCGGTCGCCGGCTCCATCACGATCGCGATCCCCGACTCGGCCTGGAACCGCTCGATGGCCGCGCTCAACTCGCGCTCCGCCGCCGATTGGATCACCGCGTCGAGCGTGAGGACGACGTGATACCCGTCGCGCGGCGGCACGTAGCCCTCTTCCGCCAGCCAGAAGGCCCGCCGGCCCGCGTCGCGGACGATGGTTTTCATCCCCGCCTCGCCGCGCAGCCAGTCGTCGCATTGATGTTCCAGCCCGGCCAGTCCCACGCCGTCCACCGAAACGAAACCCAGCATCGCCGCCGCCAGCGACCCGAGCGGGTAGTGCCGGTAGGGCTCTTCGAACGTCCCCAGGCCCGGAACGGCGGCCCGGTTCAATTGGTCCGCCTGGGACGGTTCGATGCCCCGCTGAATGACAAAAAAGCGTCGCTGGCCGGCGGCGATGAGGTCCTGCCCCAACTCCACCGCCGGCAGGCCCAGCACCCGCGACAAGACCCGCGCGGCTTCGTGCTTGTCGGGGACCAACTGCGGGTCGGCAAAGACGCTTTGCTGGAGGGCCGAGCCGGCCAGGATCCGGCCCATCGCATCGATGACCAGTCCGCGCCGAGCAGGAAGGGGCACGACGCTCTGCTGTTGCTGCTGCGCCCGCGCCATCAGCCGCGGGCGTTGCGCGACGTTGATCTGCACCAGCCGTCCGGCCAGCGCGATCAGCGTGGCCATCAGCGCGCCCAGCAGCAACAGGCCCGCCCGTCGGCCCGGCCTCGTTCGGACGGAGTCCATTCCAGCGCTCCGAATGCCCGCCTGAGGTCGTGCTCAGGGAGGCGGACGGCGACCCGCGATGCTCGAACCTGCGCGGGCGGCCTCGAACGAATCGCGCCGCCCGTTACTCACGACCGGGCGCGGCGCGGAACTGCACGCCCGCCGCCGGATCGAGCGGCGGCGGCCGCACCTCCAGGCCCATCTGCGCGGCCCGGCTGCCGATTCGCTCCGGCGCGCGGAGCCGGGCCAGTTCCAACTCAACCGACCATTGCCGATGGCGCAGCGCGACGGCCCGCTGGTGCAGCCGCTGCACCTGGTGGGACGCCCGCGCGGTTTCGGTGCGCAGCAGGACGACGGCCATGCCGACGGTCGTCAGCATGGCGAGGATCAGCAGCGCCCTGGGAAGGGTCATGGTCCGCCCCATCCGACGCCCTCCGGATGCCGTGCGATCCTTCGCCGCGGCATCGTCCACCCGGCCCGGGCGATCCACCGCCGCGGGTCAGCGGGCCGCACGAGTCGCGACCCACGGGGTTACGAGCCGCCGCGCTTACCTCGGCGGCCGTCGCCCTCGCCGGCCTCGGTCGCCGCAACCGTCTCGGACGGGGGCAGGCGCAACCTCTGTCCCGGCAGCAACCGATCGCGCCGGCCCTTCAGCACGGTTCGATTCAGGGCGACAATCTCGTTGATCCGCCGCTCGCTGCCCAGTTCCCGGCGCGCGATCCGCCATAGGGTGTCCTTCGGCTTCACGACGTACCACCGCGGACCCTCGACCGCTTCCCGACCCGCGGACCGGGCCGGCTCCGGGCCGGCCAGCGCGGCCGCCTGGTCCAGACGCCGTCGAAGGTCGTCCGCGCCGTCCGCGTCGGCGGTGCGGGTGCGGTCCTGCGGCCGATCATCCGACTCCGGAATCACCAGGCCCGGGCGCGCGGCGGCGGGGTCTCGATCCGCGTCCTGGGCGCTTGAGGCCGATGCGGGGATGAACAGCACCTGCCCGATGCGCAGCGCGTGGCGCGACCGCATCTCCTTCGCGTTCGCCCGGTACAGCCGCTCGATCGCCGCGGGCGTGCTCGACCCGTAGGACCGCCGCGCGATCGAGGTAAGCGTGTCGCCCGACCGGACGACATATTGCCGACGGTCGCGCCCGGCCGCATCCTCGACCGGCGGTTGGCCGACGACTGGGCGGGCCGCCGCCGTGCCGTCCGCCGGCGGTGGACGCAGCGCGTTGCGCGACGCCTGCTCGGCGGCCTTGGTGATCGCGTTCTCGATCGTCAGCCCGGTCGCCGGCAGCGGCCGGCCGCCGGCGGTCCGAACGCCGGTGGATTCCGTGTCCGGCGCCGGGACGGCCGCGGACTTGATCGCGTCGGAGCCGGTCCGGGCCGGTGTCGACGGCGCGGCTTCCGTCCGGCGCGACTGGTCGATCCGGGCAATCAGACTCTCCGGCAGGTTCGGCAGCACCACGTCGTCGGAGTTTCGCGGCCGGGCGTCGGCCGTTTTCGTCGGCGTGCCGGCCTCGCCCGCGCTCCGCGCGGTCGCGCTCGCATCGCGCCGCTGCGTGCCGCCCTGCGCCGACGCGGTCGGCTCCGGCAGAATGCGGTCGACCGGCACCCGCCCGGCATCGACGACGGCCGCATCGCGCCTCGCCGCGTCCGGCGCGGCCGGCAACCCGCCGCGGGTGAACTGCGGCGTGGTCATGGCCCTGGGGCCGCCGCCCTTTTCGGAAAGAATGATTGCAAACAGGACGATGAAGGCCAGCCCCACCAGCAGGCCGATCTTCGTTTCCTTGGTCATTGGTGGGACACCTCCGTGCAACCGCGACCCTATCTGCGCGGGACCGCCCCGGCAAGCCCGCCGTCCACGCGCTCCGCCACGCGCAGCCGGGCCGACCGGCTCCGCGGGTTCTCTCGCCGCTCCGCCTCCGCCGCCCTGATCGGCCGTGCGGTCAGGACGCGATAGACGCCGGCCCGCGCCTGCCTGCGAAATTCCTCCTTGACCTGCCGATCCTCCATGCTCTGGAAACTGATCACCGCGATTCGTCCGCCGGGCCGCAGCAGCCCCGGCGCCTGCCGCAATAGGGCCGCCAGCGCTTCCGTCTCGCGGTTGACCGCCCGGCGAAGCGCCAGGAAGGTCCGTGTGGCCGGGTGAATCCGCCGCCCCGCGGACCGCCGACCCACCGCGTCGGCCACTAACCGGGCCAGTTCCAGCGTACTCGCCAGCGGCGCGCGGCGCCGCCGCTCGCCGATGCGCCTGGCAATAATTCGGCTCCCGCGTTCCTGGCTCTCCATGTAAAGTAAGTCCGCCAGTTCCGCCTCCGGCAGGTTATTGAGCAGGTCCGCCGCCGTAGGCCCGCTCGTCGCGTCCAGCCGCATGTCCAGCGGCCCGTCGCGCTCGAAACTCAGCCCCCGCCGCGGGTCGGCCAACTGGCTGCTGCTGAAACCCAGGTCGGCCAGGAGGGCGTCCACCTGGTCGTACCCCATCCCGGCCAGCAGCCCTGCCACCTGCGAAAAGTTTGCCCGGACCAGCCGCACCCGCGGACCGAACCCCGCCAGCCGCTCGCCGGCCTGCGTCACGGCCTCGCCATCCATGTCCAACCCCACCAAGACGGCCCCGGACGGCATGGACTCCAACAGTGCCTGTGCGTGCCCGCCGGCTCCCACGGTGCAATCCACGACCACCCGCCGCGCCACGGGCGCAAGGGCCGAAATCGTCTCCTTCAGCAGGACCGATACGTGTTCCATCCGTTCAATCGCCGCCGGGCCGATTCCACGAGGCCCCGGGACGCCGGGCTTACGTGATCCCGCGCCAAGTGGTCCGAGGCGTGGGCGGGCGTTGTTCTCCCGCTGCGGCGGGCCGGAGGCAAGCGTTGCGGTGAAACCGGCCGCCTTCTCGTTCGTAGGAAACAGAGAGACCAAGGGGGGGCGGCCTGCCGTCATCCGTGACGACAGGCCGCCGGAACACGATCGTTGCGGGCGGCCCGGCGGATCGCTGCGTCACACGGGCTCGCGGCCGCCGGCTTGCGGAGGGTCGACTCCGCCGAACCACCGATCACCGGACGGCCGCGACCGCTCCGGTCCGCCCGGGGGCGGTCGGAGGCCGGCTTTGTCCTGGAGCCGTCGGACCTGCGGATGCAAGACCGGCCGCAGCGCGGCGGCGGACAAATGTCCGCGACGCATTCAGGACTTGCGCCGATTCCACCCGCCGCGAGACGCCGGCGTGTGGATCAGCCGGCCTCCGGGATTCGATGACCGCGCCATCCCGAGCGAACAGAACTTGGCGACGTTACGATCCGGGGGTCGCCCGCCCCGCCGCGTCATGCGGCCGAGAGACTCCTTTTCTCGCGTTTCGGATTTCCGTCGTATTCCCGGTCTGTCGGGAGGGCGCACGTCCTGTGCGCCCACCCGAGACCGGGCTCGAATCGTCCTCACCCGTCCGATGCCACACCGGGTCGGACGCGGGTCAGGTATTGTCCGGCCCCTGGCCGGATTGCCGCCTTCGCTGTTCCAGCGCGCGACGCGCCTTGAGTTGGAGTTCGGGAAACATCCTCCATCCCGCTTCGGCCGACCGCGCCCATTCGTCCCGCCGGCGAATCTCCAAATGGTCCCGGACGCCGCAGATGACGACTTCACGCCCGACGCCCGACTGCTTCAGGAGCCAGTCGGGTATGAGCACGCGGCCCTGGGGGTCCGGCTCCAGCAACGTCGCCTTCGGGAAGAACTCCTGCTCGAATGACAACACCGCGTCGTCCGGGATCAGTTCCGGGCCGATGGTGTCGCACAGGGCCTCGAAATACCGTTGGGTATAAAGCCAGAGGGTGCTCGCCGGCCGCCCCGGGACGATGTACCAGCCGGGGCCATCCCGCCGCGGATCCATCTGGCCGCGGATCTGGGCGGGTATGGACAGGCGGTTCTTGGTGTCGATCGCATGTTCAAACGTCCCGGTGAAAAGCATGACCCACGTGAACCGACCGGCGATTTCCCACTTTTTGGTTGTTCACGGGGTTACGCTACACAATCCGCCACGGCATTTCAAGAAAAAACTTTCCGTTTTTTGGGTCGCGTCCAACTTACGTCTCCCTTCTGTTCCGGAAGGTTCGCTCGAATCGAGGGTTGTTTCAATCCGTTCGTTCTGAAGATTTTTTTGGACCCGTTCCAGTGGGAAGGAACCGTGCCCCATCCAATCCCCTGGATTATCGGGGCAATGTGCGAGCGTCGGCCACGGTCGAACGGTACAAGTCGGCCAGCCGGGCCACGATCGTTTGTGGATTATGGTGCGTCTGCACACAAACCCCGGCCGCCTGGGCCATCGATTGTCGTCGCACCGGATCGTGCAACAGCGCAAGAATCGCCTCGGCGTACGGCTCTGGATCGTCGGCGTCGCAAAGCAGACCGGTCACGCCGGGGTCGAGCGCTTCGCGGCAGGCGGGGATGTCGCTGGCGACGACGCAGCAGCCGCACGCCATCGCTTCGAGCAGGGCGTTGGGCGCGCCCTCGGTGCGGGACGGAAGCACGAAGACTTCGGCGGACTTCAGCCAGCGCGCGACGTCGTCGCGCCAGCCCGGCAGGCGGACGAAGCCCGTCAGGCCCCCGTCGCGCACGGCCGACTCGACGCTTCGGCGGTGCGGACCGTCGCCGAGGAGGACGGCCCGAAAGTCGATCGAGCGCTTCAGACACGCCAGGGCGCGGACGAGCAACGGGAGGCGCTTGACCGGATCCATCCGGCCGGCCCAGACCAGGAGCGGGACATCGGGCGGAAGATTCTCGCCCATGCGGTCGATCGGCGTCGCGCGGTCGAGCGCGTCGAGGTCGAGCACATTGGGCACGACGGCGACGCGCTGCGCGGGGAAGCCCAGATCCTTCACGAGATGGCGCGCGACCGCCCGCGAGTTCGCCAGGTGCCGGTCCGACGCGCGGCAGGTCAGCGATTCGAGCAGGCGATGCAGCGGGCGCTCGACCTCGATCGTGGCGCTGGCCGTGATGATCGGCCGCGCCCGGTCGAGCCGCCCGACGGCCCGGGCAGCGAGGTTGGCGTGAAAGAGCGTCGCGTGGACCAGGTCGGGGTCGAGGTCGCGGATCAGCCGGGCCAGCCGCGGCAGGCAGCCGGCGTCGAGGCGGTGCCGCGCGCCGCATGAGAAGGCGTCAATGCCCGCGGCGCGGAGGTCGGCGGCCAGCGGCCCCTCGCGGGCCAGTGAGGCGACGATCGGCCGGACGCCGACGTCGGGCAGCCGGCGGGCCGTGCGCACGAGGCGCAGGGGCGTACCGCCCTTCTGCAGATCGGTAATCAGCATCAGCACGCGCAGCATGAATGAGGTTGACTGGAGGCATCCGGCCGGGCCGATTCGCGGGCCGGGGCGGGCGCCGGCCCCGGCGAACCACCGGGCCCCGCCCGGGAGACCGGGAGCGCTAGTCGCCCGCGGGCGATGGGCTGTCGGACCGTCGCCGGATCAGGGCGGCGCTGAGGACGGAAAAGGCCGCCGCGGCCGCCGCGCCGGACAGGACGGCCAACAGGAAGCGGCGCGGCGCGCCGATCCCGTCGGCCGCCTCGACGGAACGCGGCGCATAGGCCGCCGGCGGCGTCACTGAAGCGGCGGGCGCAGACGGCGGGGGCTGGGCGTCGAGTTCGGCGATTTCCGCACGGAGCCGGCGCACCTCGGCGCGTCGGTCGCGGCGGGCCTGCGCGAGTTTCGTCGCCTGCCGGCGTTCGGTCCGCAGGGCGTCGATCTCGCGGTCGACGGCCAGCAGCGCCTGCAGCGCCTGGTCGCGCAACTGGTCGGCGCGGGCGGCCTGCGCGCGGGCCTGGGTGAGGCGGGCGGCGCGTTCGACGGCGTTTCGCTGGGCGACCTGTTCGCGCAGGAACTGTTCGATCCGGGCGCGGCGCGTCTCGAGCCGGCGGCCCAGGTCGCGGATGGCCTTTTCCATGGCGTCCAGTTTGAAGTTCTCGCGGGCGCGGACGCCGCCGGCCGTCACCAGCAATTCCTGGCGGACGGACTCCAGCCGGGCGCGCTGCTTCTGGATGGCGGCCTCCGCCAGGCGGCGCTTGGTCATCTCGGCCCCGCCGCGGGTGATCTGCTCGACCCGCCGCGAGATGGATGCGAGCGTCTGGCGGGTTTGATCGGCGAAGCGCTGCACGGCGGCATCCGCGCCGGCCTGGGTGGTCGTCAGGAGTTCCGGCGCGTTCTGGCCGGTCCAGGCGGCGCCCTCTTCGCGCAGTCCCGCCCATTGTCCCGAGAAGGCGCGGACCTGCTCCGAGAGCACGCCCACTTCGTCCAGGACCGGATCGAGGACGCGGACGATTTCGCGGTCCGCGATGTCGCGTTGCTGCCGGCGGACGGTCTCCGCGAAGGACTCGGCGGCCTTTTCCATCGCGGCGATGCGCGGGACGGACTCGTCCAGCACCCGGAGCAATTCATCCCGAAAGCCGCCCGCCTGCGTGCGCCGCTGCTCGGACGCCTGCGCGTGCTCGGGATCGGCGGCGAGCGTTTCGTCCAGCAGGGCGGCGAATCCGTTCTCGCCTTCCCCGCCCGCGCCGGATGCCGGCGCGTCGCCCGCCTGCTCCATCGCGGAGACCCGCGCCGCGGTCTGTTTCGCGGTGACTTCGGCGGCCTCCCGTTCCCGCGCCCGGTCGGCCTTGCGCGACTCGGCCTCCGCGAGACGGGAAACCATCTCATCGATCGCGGGCCCTTCCGAGTCCCCGCGATCCTGGCGTTCGAGTTCCGCGAGCCGGGCCCGGAGCGCGGCGCGCCGTTCGCCCAGTTCGGTTTGCCGGTCGGGCTCCGCCGGCTGAACCGATTCGGTCAGAAACCGGACGTATGCGTCGCCAAGGGCGCCCGCCGCGCGCGGGTCCCGGGCCTCAATGACGATGGCCGGCTCCCGCTCGTGGCGTCGAACCAGCAGCCGGCCGGCGCGGACTTCCTCTGCAAGGTCCGGCCCGGGCGGAATGGAAGCCCGCGCGAGGAATTGCGGGTCGATGATCCGCGCGACGTGTTGTTCGAGCGACAGCGCCTCGGCGCCGGCCAGCGTGAGGGTCCCGCCGGCGCGGGGCCGCGGCGCCAGGGCCAGTACGGCGGTCATGACGCCCAGCCCCACGGCGACGGCCGCGGCGATCCTCCGGCGGGAACGGGGCGGCTGGTCGGCAGGATCGACCGGCGTGGGTTCGGCCTCGGACCAGACCTCATCGTCCTGCCCCGTCGCATCGGAGGACGGTTCCGAGGAATCGTCGGCGGCGAACTCGAGTTCGAGCGGCTCTTCCTCGGTGGTCTCCGACGGCGCGTCGACTGCCCAATCGGGCAGCAGGGGCGTATCGTCGGCGTCGACCTCCGGAGCGGCGTCTGGCGGGGCGTCTGCGAACCAATCGTCGGGCAGGGCGCGGGCTTGTGCCGGGGCCGAAGGTCGAGAAGGCAAGCGCTCCCCTTCGGGTCGCGGCGAAACGAATCGTCGCTGTGGGCCGGCAGCGTGGGCGTTCGGTTCCGCCGGATCGTCGGGGCGCGGCGAAACGTATCCATCGCTGAGGCCGGTCGGTGGGGCGGCGGGCGCCGATCGAAGACCTATTTCGTCCGATTCGATGCGGGCCCTGCGTTCGGCCAGGGCGTCGGCTCCGCGCTGGATTTCTTCGCCCCGGCGGTCGAGTTCCAGGTTCGCGGCCTCGAGGTCGTCGCGCAGGCGTTCCAGCGCCTGGCGTTCGGCGTCGAGTTCGCGCTGGTGGCGGATGCGCCGCTCGGCCAGTTCGCGTTCGCACGCCTCCTGACGCTGCTGGATCTCGGCCTCGTGCTCGGCCATCCGGGCCGCGATGTCCTCTTCGAGTCGTTCCAGCCGCGCGGCCGCGGCGGCGTCGATCCGGCGCGTGTCTTCCGCGGGGCCCGACCGCGTCTCGACGGGGGCGCGGCCGCGGAGTTCGGCCTCCCATTCCTCCCGGCGGGCGGCGAATTCGCGCTCGAGGGCGTTGCGGCGGTCGGCCAGCAGGGCCTCGACCCGCCGCTCGATCTCCGCGTTCCGGGTCCGGGCGGCGCGGAGTTCTTCGTCCGCGCGGGCCCGGAGGGCGGCGAGGGCGTCGCGGTCGGCCTCGACCTGAGCGGTCCATTCCTGATGCTGCCGCTCCTGCGCGTCGCGCTGGCGGATCGCTTCCGCGGCGCGCTGGTCCAGATCGGCGGTCCGGGCGGACAGGTGCCGTTCGAGTTGGGACAACTGTTCGGTCCGGGCGGCCAGCGCCAGATCGTGCGCCCGCAGCGCCTCCTCCTGGCGGCGGAGTTCTCCGCGGCGGACCTCGAGTTGTTCCCAGAGGACGCGGAGTTGTTCGGCCTCCGCGGCCCCGGCCTGCTGCGAATCGAGCAGCCGGTTCCGCTCGCGGCCGACTTTGTCGAGTTCCTCCTCCAGCCGGGCGTCGAGCGCGGCGGCGTGGTGGGCGCGGGCCTCGGACTCGCGGGCCAGTTGTTCGACCGCGCGTTGGCGGGTTCCGAGTTGCAACAGGCCGGCCTGGAAGGTCCGGCGGTCCTGTTCGAGGGCGTCCCGTTCGGCCCGGACGGCGGATTGCTCTTCGGCGAGCCGGCGGGTGTCGGCTTCAAACCGCGCGCGTTCGGCCGCAAGCCGGTCGCGGTCGGGCTGGAGCGCTTTGGCCTGTTCGCGGACGGCGGATTCGCGGGCGGCCAGTTCCGCCTGTTCGCCGCGCAGGGTGTCGCGCTGCGTCCGCAGGCGTTCGGACCCGGCCAGGACTTCCGCCTCGCGTGCGTCCAGGAGGGCCGTTCGGCGGTCGAGTTCGGCCGCAAGCCGCTCCGTGCGGGCCTGGCGGGCCTCGGCGTCCGAGCGCAGGGCCTGGGCGTCGGCCAGCCGATTGCGGGCCTCGCTACCGCGGGCCTCGGCGTCCTTCTGCGCGCGCGAGAGGTCTTCCTCGCGGCGCCGGATCTCCACCTCGCGCTGATCGAGTTCCACGCGGCGTCGGGTCAGCCGCTCGTCGGCGGCGGCGAACTCCGCCTCGCGGGCGTCGACGCGGGCCATCTGGGCGATGAGGTTGGCCTCGGCGGCGGCCACGGCCTCCTCGCGCCGCGCGATCTCGTCGCGCCGCGCGGTCAGTTCGTCGCGTTCGGCCTCGAGCGCCGCCAGTTCCGCGGAGCGGGCCTGGAGCGCGTCGCGCTGCGCGGCCAGTTCCGCCGACTGCTGTTCGAGCCGAGAGCGGGTCCGCTCGAACTCCTCGAGCCGGGCCTCCAGCGCGCGGCGGTCTGAGTCGATCCGGTCCCGTTCGGGCTTCAGCGCCGCCAGCCGGAGGTCCAGTTCCGAGCGGGCCTGCTCGGCCGCGGCGCGCTGTTCGGCGAGTTGCTGCTGCGCCCGCTGCAATTCGGCGCGCTGCGTCGCGGCGTGTTCCTGCTCGGCGTCCAGTCGGGCCTGCCACTCGCGGAGCCGACTGTTCCGCTCGTCCAGGGCCTTCTCCAGATCGGAGAGTTCGGCTTCGCGCTGGCGGGCGATCGAGGCGTCCCGGGCGCCGCGGGACTCCTCGGAGGTGATCTGGCGGGCGCGGGCGTCGAGTTGTTCGGCCAGTTCCCGCAGTTCCGCCGCGCGGGCGGTCAGGAGCGACTCGCGCTCGTTCAGTTCGACGATTCGCTGGGAGTGGGCCGCCTCGACCTCGGCCTGCAACTTGTTGTGCGAGGCGGCGATGTTCTCGGCCTGGACGTCGAGTTCCGCCTGGCGGCGGCGCTGATAGTCCCGCTGCTGTTCGAGCCGGGCGCGGAGTTGCTCGGCCCGTTCGGTCAGCCGTTTTTCCTCGGCGGCGACGCGCTGCTTGATTTCGGCCCACTTCGCGGCGACCGCCTGCCCGCGGCGTTCCAGTTCCGCCGCCCGCAGCCGCAGACTCTCTTCCTTCGCGGCCAGTTCGAGCCGCCGCCGCTCGAGCGCCGCGCCGGGAAGCCGGTTCTCATCCGCGAACTTGCGGCGCAGGGCGTCCCGTTCGCCGGAGGTCTTTTCCAGCAGGCCGCGCAACTGTCCGTTCTCGTCGGTCAGTTGCTGGGCCCGGCTCTCGGCCGCCTTGAGTTCGGCGGCCTTTCGCATGGTTTCACGGCGCGCGGTCTCGATGCTGCGCTCCAGGCCCGCGCAGCGGCTCTCGGCCTCGCCGAGCGCAGCGGCCCGGCGCTCGACTTCGCGGTGGCGGCGGGCGAGGGCCTCGGTCTCCTCGCTGAGGCGCTGGCGGCGGTCGCCGAGTTCGGCCATTTCGGCCTGCTGGCGGGCCCGCGAATGGGCGGCCTCCGTCTCCGCCCGTTCGAGGTTCGCGCGCATTTCGGCGATCGACTCGCGCTCGCGCTTCAGGCCGGCACGGAGTTCCTCCAGCCGCGCGTCGGCGCCTTCCAGTTTCCGCCGGGCCTGCTCCGCGGCGGCCCGCTCCGCGGCCAACTCGCGCTGCGCGTCGGCCAGTACCTGGCGCTGGTTCTCCAGTTCGCCGCGAAGGGTTGCCAGGTATTTCCGCTCGGCGTCGATCTGAACGCGCTGCGACTCCAGCGAGCGGGCCGCCAAGTCGGCCTGAAGGGGATCGATCCCTCCGTCCGCCGCCGAGTCGCCGGGCTGCGGAAGGTCCGGGTGGGCGACCAGTTCGTCGAGCGTCTCCATCGAGAGCGCGACGTCGCCCGGCGTCGAGGGATCGACGCGATCCAGCCCGCGGGCCGCACCGGCCACTTCGACCCGTGCCGCCTCCAAATCCTGCACCGCGGCGGCATGATCGAGGTCCAGCGCGAGCGCGTCCTCGGCTTCGAGCGCCGCGGCGAGCCGGCCCGCCCCGTTGTCCGCGTCGATTCGCGGCCCCGCCTCAAACGGTCCCGCCGGCGCGGCGGGCAGGGACGCGGCCTCGGCCCCATCGCCGGCGGCCCCCGGGTCGTCCGCATGGAACTCCACGCGGAACTCCGCGTCGCCGATCTGGATCACGTCGCCGGGATCGAGCAGCGCCCGCGTTGTCTCGCAGCCGTTGACGCGGACCACGTTGAGTCCGCCGCGGTTCGCGCCGACCGGCCGTGCGTCGCGCAGCATCAATCCCAAGTCCGTCCAGCCCAGCACGACGTGCACCGGCGCGACGCCCGCGCGGCGGAGCACCACGTCGGTTCCCGGAGCGGAACCGATGACCCAGACTGCCTCCTCGATCTCCAGCCGCCCGATCGACGCCGGACCGAACAACTCCACGCGCGTGACGCGCGGGTCGCCGGACGGAGCACTCTTGCAATCGATGCGGAAGCGGAAGTTGCCGATCGCCAGTTCATCGCCGCCGCAGATCCGGTGGCATCGCGCCGGCCGGCCGTTGAGGAGCGTGCCGCGCGGCGTTCCGAGATCGCTGAGGATGCAAACGCCGTCGGCGACCGCGATGGCGGCGTGGACGGGCTCGACGCTCTCGGAGCCAAGCACGACGTCACAGGTCGCGTCCCGCCCGAGGAGCACGAGCGGACCGTTGAGCGGGCGGACGGGCTGGCGGGCGTTTCGATAGAGCGCGACCAGTTGGGCGATCGGTCGATGCGGGATTGGGGTTTGCGGACGGACGCTCATCGGGACCAGGTCTCTAGGGTGCTGGGTCAATCGGCTCCACTACCGGATGGATCGGTTGTCAGAAGCCGATAATGTTTTCTCCACCTCATCAATATCGGCCGCCGACAGGGCCAAACCTGCGGCGCCGATATATTCTCGGACCTGAGTCGGCCGCGCGGCCGGACAGACCACGTCTGACACCCCCCGCTGGGCCAGGGCCCATGCAATCGCCAGTTGACCAAGGGTCCGCCCCTTGAGTTCCGCGAACGCCGCGAGTCGGCGGATGGTTTCCCGTTCCTTCGGGGACGGCCCGGTCCGGTCGCGTGAACGCGCTGGTGGTTCGGTGTCGCGCTCGCGGATGACCGGGCCGGATAACGCCCCGCGGCAGAGCGGGTCAGCCGCTACGAGGCCGAGCCGGTATTCGCAACAGTAGGCGATGCAGTCCACGCACAGGTCGCGCTCGAGCAGGTTAACCGGCGTTCGCACCACGTGGACCGTGCCGAGCCGCCGCGCCTCCACGATCCGCTCCACCGGGAACTCGCTCAGGGCGATCATCCCCACGTCGCCGCGTTCCTGCAAACGCAGCAGGGCGGCCATCACTTCGGCCAGCGGGGCGCGGACGTCGGACCAGTGACACAGCGCCACGTCGATCCGGCTGATCCGCAGGCGGCGGAGGCCGGCCTCGATCTCGGCAGCGACGGAGTCGGCCCGGAGTACCTGCGAATCGGTGGAGGAGAATCTGGCGGGCGGCCCGCCGCAGGGACAGGCAAGGATGATCCCCTCGCCTCGGCCCTGGACGGCCTTGCCGACGACCTCCTGGCATTCGGCGGCCAGGGGGCCCGGCTCGATCTCGACGTAGTTGACGCCCTGGTCGAGGCCGGCCTGGATGGCCGCGATCATCTCATTCGGGTCGACGCGCACGATGCCGCGGTCGTCGGGCCAGCCGACGCGACAGGCCAGCCCCACCGCGGAGACGCGGTAGTCCGTTGATCCGAGCGCGCGATATTCCATCCGACTGCCACCCCGCCCACGGCTGGCGCGTCCGTGCGACACCGATTCTAAACGCAGCGGCGCGGGGCATCAACAGGCCAATAACCGGGGCGACGGGGTCTCGGCGGAACAAACAGGCGAGCGGACCTTCAGCGTGCCGGCTCGGTGGGAGCGTATATACTGGGCGTGATGCGCCGTCCGCGCTGGTTGCGATGGGCCAGGAACCGTCGAACCGAGAGGTGAACGGGTCGGCCCCACCCGGAGGAGGAAAGACAATGCACCCGAAGCCATTGTGCGGGTCGACCGACCGGGTTTCCGCCATGCCTCGGCGGCCACGGGCGGCGGGCGTCGGGGGCCGGTGGATCTGCCCCGTCGGACGGCCGTCGCTCGTCTCCGTGGGCGCGATCTTTTTCGGCGCGGTCGCGCCGCTGCACGCGGCGCTCAAAGGAGACGTCAACCGCGACGGGGTCGTCAACGGCGCGGACATTCCGCGCTTCGTGGCCGTGCTGCTGAACCCCTCGATTGCAACCCGAGCCGAACGCTGCGCCTGCGACACGAACGAGGACGGCGTGATCAACCCGGGCGACGTGGCGCCGATGACGGAACTGCTGCTCGGCGAGGTTCCGCCGTTCTATGCCGTGCGCGGTCACTGGGACTGCCCGTTCGAGTGGGGGTTGCCGGGGCAGGAAGCGACCGCCATCCATACAGGCCTAGTTCCGACGCCAAATACGTCTCGTGGCGGCGTCGTGGGCAAGGTGCTGACGTACTGCCATCCGGGCGATCCCGAGGTGTATCTATGGGACCCGCAGACGGGGGCGTTCAGCATCGTCGGCTTTCCGTCGCTGAGCGTCGACCGGCCGTGTCCGACCGAGCGGCCGCCGGCGGATGCGTACCTGTTCTGCAGCGGGCACTCGATTCTGGCGGACGGGGAGGTCTTCATCACCGGCGGACATCTCGAAGCGCCGGACCTGCAATGCCCCGGAGGATTCGCGTTCAGCGGTGCGCCGTTTGCGTTCACGTTTGACCCGTTCGCACCGCCGGCCTCGGCCTGGTCGCGGCGCGACGACATGAACCGCGGGCGATGGTATCCGACGAACTGCACACTTGCCGACGGGCGCGTGCTGGTCGTGTCGGGCTACGACCACTGCGGATACTGCGACACGGGCGGCGCCCCGGTGAGTCCGACCAACACCGACGTGGAGGTCTATACGCCGGCGTCACCGCAGGGACCGGGCGGATGGGAGGTGCTGGGGCAGAAACAACTGCCGCTCTATCCGTTCATGCACCTGGTCTCATCGGGCGAGGTCTTCTATGCCGGCCCGTCGCGCTTCGCGCAACTGTTCGATCCGGTGGCCGCTGCGTGGCGGGACGTCGCCACCAGCAATCATCCCTTCCGCGGCAGCGGGTCGAGCGTGCTGGTGCCCGGCGCGACGGACCGGGTGATGATCCTCGGCGGCGACTGCTGCAACCAGTCGGCGACGACCACGACGGAGATCATCGACGTCTTCGCCCATCCGCCCGTCTGGCAGGCGGGGCCGACGATGAACTTCGGCCGCACGCACGTGAACGCCGTGTTGCTGCCGGACGGCGGAGTGCTGGTGGTGGGCGGGCGGCGCGACACGGCCTTCGGCCCGAACCCGGATCCGGTGTACGCGGCGGAACTATGCTATCCCACCGCGCCCGGGGCGGCGTGGGCGCTCATGTCGCGGCAGAGCCGGCCGAGGATGTACCACTCCACGGCGCTGCTGCTGCCGGACGGGCGGGTTCTGTCGGCGGGGAGCACGGCGGCGACGAGCAGTTTCCCCTTCGATGAAACCAACGCGGAAATCTTTCATCCGCCGAATTTGTTCCGCGGTCCACGGCCGACGATTCTTTCGGCGCCGACCGACATCGCGTACGGGGAACCGTTCAGCGTGTTGACCCCCGCGCCGAGCGCCATCGCGGCGGTGGCGCTGATGCGGCCGGGGTTCGTGACACACTCGTTCAACCCGGAACAGCGGCACCGGTCGCTGGCGTTTGAATGGAGCGTGATCCCGGAGGGGCTGACCGTCACCGCGCCGGCCGGGCCGGCGCTCGCGCCGCCGGGGTATTACCTGCTGTTCCTCATCAGCGACCTCGGCGTGCCGTCGGAGGCGGCGATGATGCGGTTGGGGTAAGGGGGCATCCGATTGGTCCCGCCGGGCACGGACAAACCATCGAGGCCCGCAGCGCTTGGAAGGCGGCTGTACCGGGGGACGCGAAGAAGCCGATGATTAGGCGGCGGCGCCTGTGTGCGCCGCATCGGCCGAGCGCCGCCGCGCCCGTAGACTCGTCCTGACGGGCCGACCCAAGGGAGAACCGCAATGATCCAGACGCCGGCCGATTTTCTGGCGGTGTGCCAGTTCTTCTCCGACGCGGCGGAGGCGGTCTTGATGGTGGTCCGGCCGCTGTACAACTTCGCGCTGGGCTTTCTGGGGCTGTCGCTGCCGAACGCGCGGACGCTGTGCCTGGAGGGGTTCAACCTGCTGACGCTGATCTCCAACCTGATTCCGTTCCAGTTCCGGTTTTCGAGCGCCTAACATCACCTGTGGCACAGGCCCCCGGCCCGTGGAAACACCGGCGAGACGCCGGTGCCACAGTGAGAATTGTTCGGCGCTGTTAGAGCGGGGCGGGCGCGTCCTTTTCGGGACACCCGAATCCGACGGACGGCCATTCGTCGGCCTCGGTGCGGGGGCACGGCTCTCGGCTTCGACCATGATCGCCGCGAGCCGGATCGGGAAACCCGGCGGACCCCTGTACGCCGCCGGAGTTTCCGGTATACTCGTGGCGGATTGGCCCGGGCGGCGGACCGCGGCCCGCGCGTCCCCGGGCCCGGAACAGGACTGGAGGAACGGCGATGCTGGTCCGCATCACCTACTGCGAACAGTGAAACTACAAGCCGCAGGCCACCAGTCTGGTGGCGGAACTCGAGGCGGCTTTCGGTCGCTCGGCGGTGCAGTGTGAACTGGTCGCCGGGTCGGGCGGGGTGTTCGACGTGGTCGTGGACGGCGCGAAGGTCTTCAGCAAACACGAGGCGGGGCGGTTCCCGGAGCCGGGAGAGGTGGTGCGGTTGATCGAGAAGAAGTCCCGCTGATCTCAGGCACGGGGCGGCCCGTCGCCCGAGTTCGCGGTTTCAAATCCCGGTCGAATCGCGTCAGCGCTCCGAAGACGTCGTGAACCGGTGCGAGCGCACTCGAAAGCACAGGGGCGGTTGGATGGCGGAACTGATTCAATGCTCGTGCGGCAGCGCGATCGAGTGCGCGCGGACGGACGTGCTCGAGACGGTCGTCTGCCCGCGGTGCGGGGCCGAGTTGGCGCTGGACGTGACGGTGGACGGTCAGCGAGCGCGGGGGTTCCTGATCGCCGTCGCCGGGCCGGCGTTTCCCGACGAACGGATGCTGATCCCGGTCGGCTGCGACCTGACGGTCGGCTCGGCCGAGGGCCACTGGCTCTACCTGCTGCACCCGTCCGTGGCCGGGCTTCACTGCCGGCTGCGGCTGGAGGCGGACGGGCGGCTGGGGATCGTCGTGCCGCGGGGGGACGCGCCGGCCGAGGCGTCCTTCCAGGCGGAGGTGAAGGCCGGCCAGACGCTGCGGATCGGAGCGTTCCAGTTTTCGTACCGTGTCGTCCCGGTTTCGGAACTGACCGCGCCGCCCGCCGCCGACGCGCTCTCCATGCGCCCTTGCGCGCCCGCCGCGCCGGCCGGCCCGCCGGTGCGGGCGATCACCGGCCCGCAGACGTTGGGCCGACGCCTGCGGATGCACCGGTTCCGGCTGGCGCGGGCGATGCTGTACGTGGTGTCGGTCCTCATCGGACTGCTGTACGTGGTCGAGTTCCGCGCCGCGGGTCTGCTGCCCGCGCCGATCGCGGTGGCGGCGGGGCTGCTGGTGACGGCGGCCTCGGTCTGGGTGGACAGCCGCGTGTCGCTGACCGCGCCGGGCTGGACGTGGAGCGCGCTGGGGCTGGTCGTGCTGGCGGCGGGGGTTCAGTTCGCGCTGGGGCACGTCGCGCCGGGCGCCGCGCTGCTCCTGGCCGCCGCGTCGATCGGCGCGATCGTGTTCGTTTCGCAGCAGACGGGGCTGGTCACGGTGATGCTGGCGGCCGCTCCGGTTTCAATCCTGCTGCTGGCGGCGCTCATGTTCCGCAGCGACGGGCCGATGCGGACCGCTCCGCCGACGACCGTCGCGGCAGCGAACGCGGGCTGAACGCGAGGTTCGCAATCAATGCGAAATGGACCGCACCGGATCGGACAGGCCATTCTGGGCGGCAAGGTCCCAATTGTTGACTTCGGGGAGTGGAGGAACCATAATATTGCAGGGAGCGTGCGCCGAGGCAGCCCCCTGCGCCCGCGACTCCAGCCCCGCGAACAAACCCCGGCGGGAACGGCGGCTTCAACATGATACGCTTCCAGACCATTGAGTTGCAGCGCTTGGCGCATGAGTTGACGCTCTCGCCCATGCGACATCGGCCGCGCCAGATCGCCGGCGCGGAACGGCTGCTGCACCTGGTCGATCCGCATCGCTCGTACCCGCTTTCGCTCGTCTGTTTCCACGTCACGGGCTACCGGCCGCGCCGCGGGGGCGACGCGAGCGTTCCGGGCGAGTCGCTGACGGCCGACCTGCCCGCGCTGATCGAGCATCTGAGCGACGCGGCCCCGGTTCCGAGGTGGGCGTCGAGCGATCCGATGCTGCCGGTCGAGGACCTGGCGACGCGGCTGCGGGTCTCAACGCGGACGGTGTCGCGCTGGAAGGCGCGCGGTCTGGCGGGTCGCTGGTGCCTGGATGCACAGGGCCGAAGGCAGTTCTGCGTCGCGGAGTCGATGCTGCGCGGGTTCGTGGCGCGGAACGGCGACCTGGTGCGCCGGGCGGCGACGTTTCGCGTGATGGACGGGGCGGAGAAGGCCCGCGTCCTGTCGCGGGCGGAGGCGCTGTTCGGACAGGGCGGTCGTTCGGTCCACGAAGTAACGCAGATCATCGCGGCCGAGACGGGACGGGCGGCCGAGACCATCCGCCTGCTCCTGCGGCGCGAGCGGGCCGCGCCCGTGTGGAACGAGAAGTCGGCCGACCGCTCGGCCGCGTCCGTCGTGCCGGCGGAAGACGCCGACGGGCTGGCGGAGCGGGTCGGTTGCGGGCGGGCCGAAGCGGAAGCGATCCTGCGCACCGCGCGGGCCCGGCGGCGCGCGGAAACGCCGATCGACTACGTCGCCGCGCCGGAATTCGACGCACCCGAGGCCGAGGCGCTGCTGCTGGCCGGACCGGGCGACTCGCCCGTGGAAGAGGCCCTGCGGGAGCGGCCGACGGAGCGTGTCCCGCCCGACCTGGGGGGCTACCTCCAGGCGCTGTACCGCGTGCCGCTGCTGACGGCGGCGGGCGAGCGGCGGCTGTTTTTGCGATACAATTACCTGAAATACCGGGCCGAGGCGTTGCGGCGGCGCCTGCGCCCCGCGACGACGGACGGGGCGGCGCAGCGTCGGATCGACGACCTGCTGGGGCGGGCGGCCCGCGTGCGGGACGAGATCATCGAGGCCAACCTGCGGCTGGTGGTGAGCATCGCCAAGCGCCACGTCCGCCGGGGCGGTCCGGGGCTGTTCGAACTGATCAGCGAGGGGAACGTGGCCCTGATGCGCGCGGTCGAGCGGTTCGACGTGTCGCGCGGATTCAAGTTCAGCACGTACGCCTCGTGGGCCGTCATCCGTCAACTGGCTCGCAGCGTCCCCGACGAACTGGAGCGGGCCGCGCGCTTCCAGACCGGGCGCGAGGAGGTGCTGCGGACCTGCGGCGCGCCGCAGTGCGGCCCCGCGCCACACGAATCACAGGCCGGTGTATCGGCACCCGAAGCGCCGCCCGGGACGGCCTTAGCGGCCGGACTGACGCGGCTCGAAGGCCGCGAACGGACGGTGGTCGAGCGCTACTTCGGCCTGGGGGGCGCCGCCGGGCCGGCAACGCTCGACGTGATCGGCCGTGACCTGGGCATCAGCAAGGAGCGGGCCCGGCAGATCAAGCAGCGGGCGCTGCGGCGGCTGCGGTCCGCACCGGAACTACAGGCCGTCCAGGCCGCACGGGACGGCGATCCGGACGTTTAGCGCGGATCGCGCACTCATGATCGTCCCCGCGTCATTCAACCTTCAACGCCCCCCCGGCTCTCAGGGCACGATCCGGACGGACAGCATCGTGATGTCGTCGGTCTGCGGCGCGTTCTGCGAAAATCCTTCGACGGCCTGACGAACGACGTCCAACTGCCGGCGGGGCGTGTCCGCCGCGCAGCGCTTCAGGGCGGCGTGAATCCGTGCCTCGCCGAAGACCTCGTGTTCGCGGTTCTGGGCGTCGGGGACTCCGTCGGTGTAGAGGAACAACGACCCGCCCTCGGGCGGGACTTCGAACCGCGCCTGGCGGAATTCGGCCTCGGAATCGATCCCCAACGGCCAGTGCGTTTCGCCCGCGAGGGCGCGGATCGTGCCGTCGGGATGGACGTAGGCCGGCTGGGGATGACCGGCGTTGACGAGCTCGAAGCGCGACTCTGCGGGATCGAACAGGCCGACGACGGCGGTGATGAAGCGTCCCGCGTCGACGTTTCGGCAGACGAGTCGGTTGAGCAGGGCGACCGCGCGAGAGAGGTCGCGCGTTTCGAGGAGCGTGACGTGGACGGCGGCCTGAAGGTTGGCCATCAGCAGGGAGGCCGGGACGCCCTTTCCGACGACGTCGGCGATCACCACGGCAATCAGGCCGTCCGGGCGGACGAAGTAATCATAATAATCGCCGCTGACCTGCTGGCCGGGATCGTTGAGCGCGTCGATGCAGACGCGGCCGAGGATCAAGGGCTCGGGCGGGAACAGACGGTTCTGAATCTCGCGGGCGAGGGCGAGTTGCATTTCGATGGCCTGGCGGCGCTGCAACTCCTCGAGCAGGTTGCAGTTGACCAGGGCCAAGGCCGCCTGCCGGCCGAGCGCGGCGAAGAAATCCACGTCCTCCTTGGTGTAGCCGGTCGCGGGGGTGACGCGGTCGCCGTAGAGCACGCCGTGGACCCGGTCGTGGTAGATGAGCGGGACGCACATGGCCGAGCGGATGTTGTTGCTGACCATGCTCTCGGAGGGCGGGGCGTCGGTGGAGACATCGTTGACGAGGATGCGCTCGGCGCGTTGCAGGGCCCGGCGGACGACGCTGCCGCTGACGCGAAATTCGTCCTCCGGGCGGCCGGCGCGGTCGCGCCGGACCACCCAAAGGGGTGGGTTCGGATCGCCGGGCCACAGGGCGATGCCGCCGCGGTCGAAGCCGAGGGTTTCGAGGCAGACGTTCATCACCTCGCGCAGCAGTTCGTCCCGATCGAACAGCCCGGTGACGCGCTCGTTCAGTTCGTAGAGTTTCTCCAGCCGCTGCTGCGGCAGGTGGAGCCGCTGGTCGGATCGCCAGATGGAGGTGCTGCCGAAGGACGACTGGACGTCATCGACGAGCGAGATGGGCGAATCCGTCACGGGGCGCAGGATCAGCACGCAGGAGCCGATCCCGATCCGGTCGCCGGTCGACACGCGGGACACCCCCACCAGTTGGTCGTTGACCGTCGTGCCGTTCTTGCTCTGGAGGTCCTCGATCCAGAATTGTCCCTCGCCGTCGCGGTAGAGCCGGGCGTGCCTCCGGCCGGTGTACTTCTCACCCGCCCGCTCGCGCAGCCGGATGTCGCAGCCCTCCTCGCGGCCGATGAAGTTGCTTGCCTTTCGAAGCCGGACGCATTCGGTCCGGCCGTCGGAATACTGGACCTGAACCTCGGTCATCGTAGACGGTCTGGCATCATGGAGTTCCCTGAGGCGGGACGAACGGGCCGGCGGCCCATGGTCCCATTCTTTCTGACGGACGTCGTCGCGTAATCGTCGCTCGCCCCTCTTTACCGGCCGAACAGCAGCCGAAACACCAGCGTGCCCGGCAGCAGGAAGGCGTTCTGGAGGACCTCCGGCGCGAACAGGACCTCGATGTTCTGCTGAACGAGGCGCTGGCAGGAACCCAGCCCGATCGCGCAGACGCCACCGGTCAGCGCAGCAAAGCGGGCCAGCCGGTGTCGTCGGATGGGTCGGCGGGTCGTGCGGTGGTACGTCATGGTTCGAGCGGGATTCTCGGCCGACGCGCGGCGCACGTCAATCCGCGCCGCGGCCTCACGGCGCCGGGTTCCGGCCCCAACTGAGTTTTTCGACCAGGGTCCGCCACGCCGGCCGGTCGGGGTGCCGGACGAGGTTGAAGGTCTCGTCGTCGGCCCGCACCACGATCCGCGACCCGGGGGCCAGCGGCGTGGTGTGCTGGCCATCGATCACGGCGGCGGTGCCATCGTTCGTGCGCCGGGCGACGATCTCCACCCGCGCATCCGGTCCGACGACGACCGGGCGGTGGGTCAGCGAGTGGGGGCTGATCGGCGTCAGGATCATGGCGCGGACGTCCGGCCCCAGGATCGGTCCGCCGCAGGAGAGGTTGTGCGCGGTCGATCCGGTGGGAGTCGAGACGATCAGCCCGTCGCCGGTGATCGAGGTGACGCTGCGCCCGTCGAGCAGCAGTTCCAGTTCGATCATGCGGAAGGGGGGGCCGGCGTGGACGACACAGTCGTTGACGGCCACGCGCCGGGGCCGTGCGCCGTCCGGCCGTTCGCAGGTCACGTCGAGCATCATCCGCGGGCAGACGAGCGTCCGGTCGGCGAGTACGCGGGGAAAGTGGGCGCGGAGGTCATCGAGACTGTATTCGGCAAGGTATCCGAGTTTGCCCAGGTTCACGCCGACGATGGGCGACTGCCGCGTTCCCATCCGCCCGGCGACCGCAAGGATCGTCCCGTCCCCCCCGAGCACGATCACCCGATCGGGCCGCGGGTCGAGCAGGTCGGACACGTCGTCGGCGAGCCGGCCCGCGAACCGCACGGGCTGGTCCGCCAGCCAGGCGGCCAGCCGCTCGTACGCCTGGCGGACAGCGGGCTTTCTCGGGTTCCCGAACAGACAGACGCGCGGGGATTCGGCGGCGGTGGGCATAAGGATCGATCCGACTGGTGATTATACCGGCGGCGCGGGATCGGCTCGTGCCTCGGACCGGGCAATGACTGGTCGGACACCTTGGACGAGATAACAATGGTAACGGCGGAGGGTTGCGAACGATCACACGGTTCGGCTCGCAAGGCGGGCCGGGCCGGCGCGTCTCGCGCGCCATCGGGAGTTTCAGGTTCATGCCGACGTTCCAGTACGAAGCGATGAACGCCGCCGGGCAGGAGATCAAGGACGAGATCGAGGCGGTCTCGTCCGAGGACGCCATCACTCGCATCCGGCAACTGGGCTACTTCCCGACGCGGGTGCGGCAGAAGGGCGGGGCGAAGAAGGCCGCGGCCGGCATCGGCGCGGCGGCGCCGAAGCGGGGCGGGGTCGGGCGCGTCCCGCGGAAGCAGTTGACCGCGTTCACGCGCCAGTTGTCGACGCTGATGGACGCGGGTCTGCCGATTCTCCGCTCGCTGCGCATCCTGGAGCAGCAGCAGAAGCCCGGGTCGCTGCGGGTGGCCTTGCGGAACATCGCCGATTCGGTCGAGGGCGGGGCGACGCTGTCGGAAGCGATGGGCCAGTTCCCCAAGGCGTTCGACCGGCTGTTCGTGAACATGGTGGCGGCGGGCGAGGCGGGCGGCGTGCTGGACGTCATCCTCCAGCGCCTGGCCGACTTCATGGAGAAGGCCCAGAAACTGAAGCGCAAGGTCGTCGGGGCGATGGTCTATCCGGTGTGCGTGATCGGCTTCGCGTTCCTGATCGTGACGGGCATCATGAAGTTCGTCGTGCCCAAGTTCAAGGAAATCTTCAAGGACTTCGGCACGACGCTGCCGGGGCCGACCGTGATGCTCCTGAAGGCCTCCGACTTCGTGGTGGGCAAGACGACCGACGCCGCGGGCAACGAGGTGGACATGCTGATCCCCGGCTGGGCGATCGTGGTGTTTTCACCGGTGGCGATCTGGGCGTTCTTCAAGATCGTCGGGAGATTCGAGCAGACGCGCTATATCCGCGACCTGTGCATCATGAAGATCCCCATCTTCGGGCAGATCCTGACCAAGTCGGGCATCGCGCGGTTCACGCGGACCCTGGGCACGCTCATCTCCGCCGGCGTGCCGATCCTGGAGGCGATCAACATCACGCGCGACACGTCGGGCAACCTGGTCTTCGCGCGGGCGCTGGGGACGGTCCACGACGCGATCCGCGAGGGCGACTCGTTCGCCAACCCGCTGCGGCAGACGAGGATCGTCGACAACCTGGTCGTGAATATGGTGGACGTCGGCGAGGAGACGGGCGAACTCGACAAGATGCTGATCAAGGTCGCCGACAACTATGACGACGAAGTCGAGAACCTCGTCGGCAGTCTGGTCAGTCTGCTGGAGCCGATCCTCGTCGTCGTCCTCGGCGTCATCGTCGGGTTCATCGTGGTCGCCCTGTTCCTCCCGCTGGTGTCGCTCATCAACAACCTGTCGGGTGGTGGGCCTTGAGCCGGGGCCGGACGGACGACGCGGCGCGCGACGGCGGAGCGAAGACGCCCTTTACCCGGCGGAGTCTGACGCTCGTCGAACTCCTCGTCTCGGTCACCATCCTCGTGCTGCTGGCAGGGGCGCTGCTGACGGCCGGCCGCGCGGTGCAGAACTCGCTCCGGCGCGGCGGCGCGGAGGCGCGGCTGAAGGTCTTGGCCGAGGCGATGGAATGTTACGTCCGGGCCTGGCCGCCCTGGCTCGCCCCGGACGGTTCTGTCGCCGCCGACCGCGCCTGGCCCAACTGGTCGGCGTGGAGGGTGTTCGACACGACGGCGGGCTTTGCGACCGTCGGCGGCTACAACGACGCCGCGACTCGGACGCGCGACCCGTCCGACGACGACGCGCCGTTCGACGGCGACGACCGCGACCCCGCCTCGCCGCGATACGACGTGGTCGTCGCGGGCGAAACGCTGCTGTACGCCCTGATGGCTTCGTCCCTGGGGCGGACCTGCTTCGACGCCGAGACCCACCGCGACCTGCTCCGAGTGCGGGAGGCGGCGTCGGTGCTACCGGCGGCGGTGAGTTACCCGCTGCCGACCGGCGTGACGGACCGGTACCGGTTTCGGCGGATGCTCGTCGACCCGTGGGGCCGGCCGTACCGCTTCCTGTGGGTCGTCCGCGACGTGCGGTCGTACAGCGGCTGGCGAGCGATCACGTCGGCGGATTCGGCCGACGGGGCGACCCCGGCCAACGTGCCGCCCGACCCGGCGGCGGTGTTTTTCAGCCGCGCCGAGGGCTTCGTGCTCGAATCGGCCGGGCTGGACGGGCGGTACGGAAACGTCTGGCGGCCGATCCCCGGCACGCCGGCGCAGCAGGACTCGCACCGAGACGTGCTGAATGCGCAGGACAACATCCTGATTCGACCATGAGAACGGGCGCGAACAGACCGGGATGCATTCGGCGGCCGACCGGCCGGGCGGCCGGGGCGCGCGCATTTACGCTGGTGGAGTTGCTGGTGACGATCGGGATCATCTCGCTCATGCTGGGCGTGGTGACGCTGACGTTCCGGCGGCTGTCCGACAGCGGCGCGTTGACGACGGCGGCCGATACGCTCACCGCCGCCGCCGCGGTCGCGCGGGCCTACGCCGTCGAGCACGCCATCGAGACGATGCTGGTGGTCAACCCGCACAACGGACGACTCGAAATCTGGCACCTGAATCCGCCTCCGGGCGGCGGACCGTGGGATCCGCTTTCCGGCGGCGACGGGACGGTGGCGTCGCCGGTCAACGTCAACGGGTGCGTCTTCGCGCCGGTGCTGGACAGCACCGCCGCGCTGCCGCGGAGCGGGGACGGCCGCACGCTGGTCGTCGTGCACCCGATGGACCACAGCGCCGTGTTTGTCGGGAGCAACCCCAACAACGACGCGACCCGCGTCCGGCCTTACGCTTCCGACCCGGCCTCGATCCGCCAGAACTGGGACAACTTGAACTGGGTCGCGATCGCGTTCGACCCGGACGGCCGGCTCGTCCAGCGGCTGCGGCGGATCGCCACGCGGATGCCGGCGGACGACCCGGCGGCCCCGTATGCCGTGCCCGGGGGCGTCTCGACCAACCGTCGGCCGGACGGCACGCCGGACACCGGCCGCCTGCCGCCGACCGTGACCGAGGCGGACAAGTACGTGGTCGATCAGAACGACGCGCGGATCACGACGACGCGCGGATTCATCGTGTCGGACCGCGCGCGGTTCGAGGGCGTCTTCGGGACGGCGACGCCTGCGCCGTTCGAACTCGTGACGCAGTGGCTCGATGAAACGCCCGGCAGCGGGCTGGGCAGACGCCACCGCGAGTACAAGCGGCAGGTGCTGCTGAACCCGTGGTCGGGCCGGCAACTGGCGAGGACGGAATGACGATGCGCGCGACTTTTCTACGGGTGACGCCGATCGGCGCTCGACGGAGTACGCCGTCGTTGGCAGCGCCCGCCGCGCGCGCGGGTCGTGCCCGCAGCGCTGCCCCGCGGGTCGCGGCGAAACGAGGCGGTGCGCGGCGCGGCGGATTCTCGCTCCAAGAGGTCATGGTGGCCATCGGCATCCTCGGCATCGGGCTGATCCTCGTGGCGACGATCTTCCCCGTCTCGCTTTCGCAGCATCGGGACAGCGTGAATGCGGCCGCGGCCGTCACGCTGTCCGAGCGCGCCAAGGCGCTCATGGGCCTGCGCGCGACGACGGCCTCGGTCTGGCTGCCCGTGACCGCCGGCGCGACCCCGCCCGGCCGCGACAGCCCGTACCTCCTGCTGCCGTTCGCCAACATCTACACCGCCGGCACGACGGCCGCCCTGGCGCCGGGAGAGTTCGTGGGAGAGTGGGACTCGGTGGGGGCGGCGGCCGGCTACGCCAACGCCCTCAGCCGGGTCTGGTCGCCGAATCCTCCGCCGGCGGGGACCTGGTTTTCTCCCGGCAATCAACTGGTGTTTTCCGGAGCGGACACGCTGAGCGACCCGCGGAGGCCGGTCGGACCGGGCAATGGTGACGACGACATTGCGGCGGAGTCGGCCTCCTCGCGGCTGGTGTGGTACGCCTTCTACCGCGAAGACGCCTCCGGCGGCGCGCTGCAGCGGGCCGTCGCCGTCTGCCGCCAGACCCGCGGCGAGTTCTTCGCCCAGCAGGACCCGGCCGGGGCCGCGCCGTTCGCCGACCCGGTTCCGGTTGCGGGGTTGTATCGCCGGCTGCCCGTTCCATGGCGCGTGACGGCGCGCCACGCCACGACCGATCCGCCGCGGCGGCTGAACAACGCCTTCACCGGCGGACTGCCGCTGGGGGGGCTGGCGCCGCCCGGCTCGCTCGTGATGGTCAGCGGCGCGGTCTACAACGACGGCACGGCGCCGCTGCCCGACGTCTCCGGCGGCCGCGTCCTGAGCGTGATCGACGCCGGCGGTTCGGTGATCGAGGTCGCCGAGGACCTGTCCGACCTGCCTTTCGTCGACAATGCGGGGGGTCCGACGTTTGATCTGTGGGTCTTCCCCCCCGGCGCCTGGCCGGGCGGGACAACCCGGCGCGGCCCGGTCGTGGAATGGATGTTCTTCTGATGCGCCCCGTGATCCGGCCCATCATCGCACTGCGGCGGCGCCCGCGCCGGGGGTCAACCTCGCCGCGGCGGTGCGCCGCGCGCGCGTTCACGCTGCTCGAGGCGCTCGTGGCCACGGTGCTGCTGATCTCGGTCATGGCCGCGGTGTCGCAGGTTTTCACGCTCTCGTCGCTCGCCTCCGGCCGCACGGTCGCGCACGCCACGGTCCTTGAGGCCGCGGCGACCTTCGAGCAGGCGGTGCGGCGACGCATCGCCACCCTTCAGCCGGACGGACTCCTCATCCTCGACTGCCCGCAGGTCCTGGGCCTGCGGGGCGAGACGGGGTACGCCGACGCGCTGCTCGGCTTCCGCCACGACCGGCTGGTGTTCGTCGCCTCCCGCCCGAACGGCTTCGAGTCGGTGACCGACCGCAACCTTCCCTCGGCGAACAATGCCGCGAACAACACCGGCGCGGGCCGCGCCTATGTCGGCTCGGACGCGGTCGTGTTCTTCGGTCCGGGTTTCCCGGACGGGCGGATCATCGCGCCACAGATCGGCGCCGGGCCGGTCGACGCCGCCGTGCCCGCCAAGGACTGGATGCTCTGCCAGCGACTCGTGCTGCTGGGCGTACCCGCCGGGGCGTTCACGTCGTTCACCGGCGAGCAGCCGCCGGCGGTCTATCCCCTCGGCCAACTGGCCAACAGTCCGGCGCAGGGCCTCTACGCCTGCGGCATCGACGCCGTGCAGCAGACGAGCGGCGGGCCCAACGGGTTGATCGACGATACCTTGACGTTCTGGCCCGACGCCCGCGGCCTGTGGGACCTCAACCTCGCCCCGGTCCAGGTCAATGCCGTCCTCCCCTCCGCACCGGACGACAACTACGCCTACTACGGCCGCGCGGGCTTCAACCATCTGCCGCACATCGCCGACCTGCGGATCGAATGGACCGACGGCAGCATGGCCGACCCGCGGGACGTGAACCCGCCCGACGGTCAGCCGGACGACCCCTCGATGCAGTGGTTCGGTCCGCCGCGCGACACGGCCGAGCCGCCTGGGTGGACCGGTCCCGCCGTGGCCCCGCGCGGCGACGTGTGCCCGAAGTGGCAATGGCTGGCGGAGTTCGGCGGGTCGGCGGGGGAGATGGCGGCGTTCCTGACGACGCAACCCGACACGAGCAACTACGTGCGCATCGAGACGGTGGGGGACAGCAACACGGCCGCCGGGCCGCAGGCGTCGTACCGGATGATGTGGTCCGGGCCGGGCGGGACGTGGGGGCTTCGACCGCGGGCGCTGCGCTTCAGCTTCCGGGTGTATGACGAGCACGATCGGATTTCGAACATGGAGAACGTGGACACGGACGTCCCGGCCGACGGCTCGCCCGACGTGACGCTGAAGCGCTACGGTCTCGAGTTCTCGTTCGTGGTGGCCGTGCCCTGACCCCCGCGCCGGGCGAGTCGGGGCCGGGGTTCAAGGACATTCCGGGTTCGGATCGAGCGCCCCGAGGATCGATTCCACGAAGGCGTCGAGGTCGGCCGGCTCGAACGCGTTGCTGGCGTTCATGTCGGCACAGCGGCAGCCCACCGCCGCCGGGCTGCCGCCCTGGATGCATCGGACGAACCGCGCGATGTCGTCGCCGTCGATTCGGTTATTGCCCGAGAGGTCGCCGGCGCAGGTGATGCACTCGCACTCGTCGGGAACGGTGCTGGCGTCCACGTCGAGACTGGTTCCGCCGGCGATGTCGCATTCATCCCGCACGCCGTTGCTGTTGCAGTCGGGCCCCCCGAAGACAGCCGGGACGATCTTGAACACCTCGCCGGTGTTGGTGCTGGAAAAGTCGACGACAAAAATCTCGCCGTAGGCGTCCTCCCCGAACGAGGCCGGGAAGCGGATCGTGTCGGCCCCGGGCGGGTCGAGTTCGATCGTGCGGTCGGTGAAGTCCGTGACCGTCATGCCGTTGTATTTCAGCGAAAACAGCCTACCGAACTGGTAGTCGGCGAAGAAATAGGTGCCCCGCAGATCCGGAATAGCGCAGCCGCGATAGACGTAGCCGCCGGTGATGGAGAGGCCGACGGAGTGGTCGTACTCGTAGATCGGCAGCGTGAGCGAAGGATCGAAGCACGTGCAGCCGGTGAAGCCGGTGCAAAGCGTGCCCTCCATGCAGCGCCAGCCGTAGTTCGCGCCCCCCGCAAATCCCGCGGCCTGGTAATTGATCTCCTCGCGCTGGTTCTGGCCGACGTCAGCGATCCAAAGGTCGTGTGTGAGACGGTCGAACGAGCAGCGCCACGGGTTGCGCAGGCCGTAGGCCCAGATTTCGTCGAGGCCGGCGACGCCGACGAACGGGTTGTCGGGCGGATTGCGGTAGTTGCGATTCGGGTCGGCCGGGAATTCGTCGTCATCGGCGTTGCCGGGGATGTTGTCGAGCCCGTCGACGTCGATGCGGAGCATCTTGCCTCGCAGATCGTTGATGTTCTGTCCGCGGTTGTTCGTGTCGTTCTGCGGGCCGCCGTCGCCCTGCGAACTGTAGAGAAAGCCATCGACTCCGAACTCGAGCCAGCCGCCGCGGTGGTTGAACTCGAACTGGTCGATGAAAAGCACGACCGAGCGGCTCGACGGATTGGCCACGTCGGGGTTCGCGGTGACTTGGAAGCGGGCGATGATGTTGTCGCCGGCCGCATCGCTGTAGTTGACGTAAAAGAAGCCGTTGCTCGCGTAGTTGGGGTGAAACGCCAGGCCCAGCAGGCCCCATTCGAGCGTGCCGGAATTGACGATCGAGTCGATGTCGAGAAACGACGTCTCCAGCAGGACGCCGTCCTTGACGATCCGGATGCGGCCGTCCTGCTCGACGACGAAGAGGCGGCGGTAATCGCCGGGCGCGTGGGTGAGGTACAGGGGCTTGATCAGTCCGGACGCGACCCGAAGGGTGGTGAGCGGTGTGCCGGCTCGGGCTTCCGCCGCGGCGCCCCACACGGTGAACAGCACGACCGCCCGCACCGAAGTGCGTCGAAAGAGATTGGGTCTCATTTTCGCCACCTCCATCCTCAAGCATACCGGCGATGTGCGCGCGCTGAAAGCGGCGCCGCAGACAGGCGACCCGCGCGTCGCATCCCGCGTCGGCGATTTCGGTGGCGCCGCCGCGCACATCATGTTTCGAGGCCGCGGAATCCTAGGACGGTATCCGCACGTGCCGCTCGGCCGCGATCCGCCTCGCGTCGTCGTACCCCGCGTCGGCGTGGCGCATGATGCCCAGGTCCGGGTCGGACGTCAGGGCGACCGTGCTCCATCGAAGCGGGGAAAAACCTCGTCAATCCGCGTCATCAGGCGAAGGGTCTCGGCCAGGGCGACGACGATCTGCTGGTAGCGGGTCAGTTCGTCGTGTGAGAGCGCGCGGCCGCGGCGGTCCTTGAGCCACTTTTGGCACACCTGGTACCCGCCGATCTGGAACGCCCAGACCTCCGGAGGGACGCCGTCGAAATACTGGCCGCGCCCATTCGCCCGCGGGGCGTCCTTGCTGATGTAAACGCGGCCCTGTTCCAGGGGGCGTCCGGTCTGCGGGTCGTGCGTGCCCGGCGCGAGGTAGTTCGGATGGCCGGGCTCGACGATGTTGTCGCCGCGCACGGGAAACGTGGTGATCGGATTGCGGACGGCGGGCGATTCGAGCAGGTGCAGGGCGACGAATTCGTCGCCGAGGCCGGCCAGGGCGGCGAAGCGTTCGCGGTTCGCCGGAGGCGGGATGCGCGGGAAGTCGAGGCGGAGGAACTCGGCGTAGCGCCGGCGATAGGACGGGGCATGCAGGAGGGCGTAGATGTAATGGAAGACATCCTCGGGTCCAAACGTCCCGGCCAGGTCGCCCGCGCCGTCGGGGACGAACGTGAGACCCATTGCCCGTTCGAGTGTGCCGACGAAACCGGCGTCGAGATTGGGCCGCCGGCCGTCCCGACCCGCGGGCCAGTGTGCAAACGACTCGGGTTCGCCTCCGTTCGCGCTGGGATACTTATACAGCGGGAACACGGCGGATTGGGTTGTGGCCTCACCGCATTTTGTTTCCATCAAGTATCGCGTGACGAAAAAGTGATCCATGTCCAAAGACTTGTTGCTTCTTGCGGTAATCAGTGCGCAGTTTTCCCCCGCCAGCATGTGGTGCATGACTTCGGGTCGCGGCATACAGAGGAAGCCACGCGATCGGCCGGTGTAATACGTGTAGCGGACGTCGAATGGACGGTACAGGATCGAGCGCACATTGGTGCGTGCAGGGCCGCTGTCCCGCAGGTCGGCCTGTGCGAGTTCGACTTTCCAGTCGCGCGCGTCCCGTCCCAAATCCAATTCGTCGCGCGCCTGCGCCGGCCCCAGTGCGACGAAGCGGCGCACAGTGTCCCACATGGCCTCGTCACACCACTGAATACAAAGATGGTCGCGGGCGGTAACGATGCCCACTGAGTTGACGGGAAAGATGTCTGTAACCTTCCAGCCGTGCTCGTACTCGGCCCGCAGGCCGGCGTCCTGCGGTTTGAACAGGTACATCGGCGAGGCCGGCGCCAGTTCCGTCCACGGCGTATTCTCAACATCGTGATCGCGCAGGCAGCCGTACTTGTCGTCGCGGGCGCCCCAGAGGTCGGCGTGAAAGACGCGGGCGGTCATCGTGCCAATTCGAACAGCGAGCGCGGAAGACCCGACTGGCGGATGATGGACAGCAACGTCCCCGTCCGCAATTCGGCGTGATCGGGAACCGGCACAGTCACGGTGCCGCCGGGGACCTGTTTCTGCATGACCACGTGGCTCCCGCGGCGGCGGACCTCGGCGAAGCCCTGCGCGGCCTGGATGCGGCAGACCTCCCGCCCCGACAGCACGCGGAGTCTACCCAACCGTCACCTCGATCGGCGTGACGTAGACCTCGTCGTGCAGCCGCTCCTTGATCTCGGCCGGGCTGGCGGACTGGAAGAAGAGTTCGACGGCCTCGATGAGGTTCCGCCGCGCTTCATCGACCGTGTCGCCCTGGCTGGCGATGTCCAGTTCGGGGCAGAGGGCCACGTATCCGTCGGCCTCACGCTCGATCAGGCCCGTCAATCGTCGCATGTTGTTCAAGTCGGACTCCTGCGCCGCGCGTCCGGCGACGGCGTCGGCAGTTTCACCATCAAGGATATCGCGACGCCCTGCTGGATGTCAAAGACGTTCTCGTCGGGTCCGCCGTCGGGGGCGCGTTCGCGCTTGCGCGCGTTGCCGTGCAGGTCGAGGACGTAGATTTCGTCGAACGATTGCATGAGGTGCCGGCGCATGCCGCGAAAGGTGGGGTTGTCCAGGTAACTGTGATTGGTGACGAAACCGAGGATACCCGCGCCGGTCCGCGCGATCCGCCAAACGGCCCAGCGGATGAACTTGACGTAATCGTCCTGGAGCCACCTGGGGTTTCGCTCGCCGAGGGGCTGGCCGTCGACCCGCCGGTAATCCTGAATGAGCCGGCCGATGAACGTGGCAACGCGCCGGCCGTCCGTGACCGTCCAGCTGCGATTAGCGGAATGGCCGGAATACGGAGGATTGCCGACAACGACAAGAATCGGCAGCGATCGCTTGACAGCAGCGGCGGCGTTGGCCTCTTCGGTGATGATTCGCAACGGCCCAAAGAGCGTTTCGGCCCGCCGCTCGGCCTCTTTGAGCGTGTTGGTCAGGTAGACGCCCAGGCGTTCGTCGGCCGCGAAGTCGTAGGCCCAGGCGCGGCGCAATGCGTCGGACGGCATGTCCTGCCCCGCCAGTTGCATAGCGAGCTTGAAATGCGCCACGGCGTAAGGGGCCATCAGCAGTTCAAAACCGAACAGCCGCGGCAGCAGGTGATCCCGCACGTATCCCGACCACATTCCCGCGTTGTTCGCGCGGCGGAAACCCTCGCGGATCAGGACGACGGCGGCGTAGAGAAATGTGCCCGTGCCGCAGGCCGGATCGAGGATGAGAACTCGGTGCGATTCGGCGTCTTCCAGCACCGGCGCGCCGTGGGCGTCCCGCCGGCCCGTATCGCGGCGATAGGCCGCGCGCGAGGCATCGGCCAGCCCGTCGGGAGAGTCGAAGCGGGTGCGCAGGATGTGATCCACCGACCGAACGATGTAGGAAACCACCGGCTCAGGCGTGTCGTAGACGCCGCGGACCTCGCGGAGGGCCGGGTCGTACGCCGCAAGAAACGTCTCATAGAAGTGAACGATCGGGTCCTCGCGGCCGCGCCGGCGGCCGAAGTGCTCGAAGATCGCGGTCATGTCGGCCCGCGCCAGCAGGGCCGCCAGGTCGTCGACGAAGCCCGCATACGGCTCGCCGTCGAGGGCTGTCCCGGTGATGGTGTCGAACAACTGGCGGAGGAAGGGGTTGGTGCGCGGGATTTCGAGGGCGGCCCCCACGCGCTGAAAAGGCGCATGTCCCCTGTGGTTGCATCTCGCGGCAAACAGACCGTAGGCGATGGACTGCGCATACATGTCGGCAAACTCGCCGACCTTTTCGGGCCGGTCGAGGTCCGGAATGAGCGTCTGGGCGAAGGCGGCCCGCAGGTCTCCCAGAAGCGTGGACGCGCGTCCGCTCTCGAACGCCCGCACGATGATGTCTCGGATCATGTGACTGAGCGCGGCCATGCGCCGCGCCAGTTCGACCGGGTCGCCGATCGGCTGCGGCGTTTGGGCGAGGAAGCCTTGCAGCAGTTCCGCGACGCTCTCGCGCCCGCCGTGGATTTCGGCGACGCGTCGGCGGCGGTCCACGGTCGCTAGTCGTGCCGCGGCGCGGACCTCGCCGTCCACGTACCAGCGGAACTCCACGCGATCGGTGAGAATCAGGTTCGGAAGGAGCCGCAGGTATCGTTGCAACTGTTCGGAGCGCTCGGCGGCGTCCAGGTCGGACCCAACGTCCTTGGTCTCAACCTAGCCGATCGTGGTCGAACCTGCTGCGCTTCCCTGGGCGACCACGAGGTCCGGCGCGCCGCACTCGATTCGGGCGGGTTCGTTGACGACTGCGATGTTCCGCGCGGCGCTTTCGATGAGCGCCTTCAGGGCCGGCCGGTGGGAATGTTCTGTGGCATCGCTCCTCGCCAAGGCGCGCGAAAGCGCGGTGATGTAGTCCGCCCAGCGCATGGACGCCTTCTATCGTGAGCGACTGGTCGAGACAAGGTCCGGATCTCGGGGGACCTTGGACTCCGCGTTGGCGGGCGACCACAACAGCCTCCTCGTAGCCCGCCTCCGCATGCCGCATGACGCTCAGCGCCGGGTCCGACGTCAGCACGCGCTCGAGCCGCGCCGCCGCGGCCGGGGTGCCGTCGGCCACCACCACCATGCCTGCGTGCAGCGCGTAGCCGATACCCACGCCGCCATCATCATTCGCCCCGAACCGAAAGCCCCTCGACGTGCTGGAAATGGCCGTCGAGCGTCAGCAACGTCAGGTTGTGCTGGAGGCAGGTTGCCGCAATCGAGACGTCATTTTCCTGAAGCGGTGTGCCGGACGCTCTGAGGCGGGTACGAAGCCCGGCGTACGCCTGCGCCGTGCCGAGGTCCGCCGGAATCACGCTGGCGGTGCGGACGAGCGCGTCGACCTCTGCGAGACGCTGCTGGGGATCACTCGCGCACCGAGCGCCGAACCGGAATTCCGCCACAACCTCGACCGGAAACGCCACCTGCTCCATGGCATAAGCGGGACGCCGATCACCGCGTAGCACCGCCACCACGAAACTCGTGTCCAGCGCGAACAGCGGCTTACCATTCCCCGCCAGCGACCCGCTCGAACTTGTCCTCGATCATCGCGGCGATCCGGTCGCATTCCTCAACCGGCCAGCGGCCGGCGAAATCTGCCAGCGAGCCGGTTGGTGCAGAACAGTGCTTCCACGCGGAGGTTGACGGCGGCGCGCTCCGGCAATCCCTCCACCGCATCCAGCGGATGGAAAACACCATTTTCGTAGGTGGCACGAACGGAGCGAACCATTGAACACCTCGTTCGATATTATATCGTCATTCCGGGATCATCACGCTGCGTTTCGTCGCGACCTGCCGAGCCGCCTCGTACCCCGCGTCGGCGTGGCGCATGATGCCCAGGGCCGGGTCGGCGGTCAGGACGCGCTCCAGCCGCCGCGCCGCCTCGGGCGTACCGTCGGCGACGATCACCATCCCCGCGTGCAGCGCGTAGCCGATACCCACGCCGCCGCCGTGGTGGAACGACACCCACGACGCCCCGCACGCGGTGTTGGCCAATGCGTTGAGGATCGGCCAGTCGGCAATTGCATCCGACCCGTCCTTCATCCCCTCCGTCTCGCGATTGGGGCTGGCGACCGAGCCGCAGTCGAGATGATCGCGCCCGATCACGATCGGCGCGTTCACGCGGCCGGTTCGCACCAGTTCGTTGAACGCCAGCCCCGCCTTCGCCCGCTCGCCATAGCCCAGCCAGCAGATGCGGGCGGGCAGGCCCTGGAACGCCACCCGTTCCGCCGCCAGCCGAATCCAGCGGGCCAGATGCTCCTTCTCGGGAAAGAGCCGCAGGATCGCCTCGTCCGTCGCGGCGATGTCGGCCGGATCGCCCGAAAGCGCCACCCAGCGAAATGGCCCGGCCCCCTCGCAGAACAGCGGCCGGATGTACTCGGGCACAAAGCCGGGGATGTCGAACGCGTCGGCGACGCCGGCCTGTTTGGCCTGGGCGCGGATGTTGTTGCCGTAGTCAAACGTGATCGCGCCGGCCCGCTTGAGTTCGAGCATCGCGGCGACGTGCTCGGCCATCGCGCGAAACGACTCGCGCTGATAGTGCTGCGGGTCCGACTGCCGCAGGGCAACGGCCGCGTCGAACGTCATGCGGTTGGGGACGTACCCGTTCAGCGGGTCGTGGGCGGAGGTCTGGTCGGTCAGCAGGTCGGGCACGACCTTGCGGCGGATGAGTTCGGGCAGCACGTCGGCGGCGTTGCCGAGCAGGCCGACGGACAGCGGCCGCCGAGTCTTCCGCGCGTCGTCGAGCCAGGAAAGTGCCTCGTCGAGCGAGGCGGAGGATTTGACGAGGTATCGCGTCTCGAGCCGGCGCTGGATGCGGTGCGGGTCGACCTCGATGCACAAGCAGGCCGCGCCGTTCATCGTGGCCGCCAGCGGCTGCGCGCCGCCCATGCCGCCCAGGCCGGCCGTGACCACCAGCCGGCCGGAAAGGTCGCCGCCGAAATGCTTCTGCGCGGCGGCAGCGAAGGTCTCGTAGGTGCCCTGGAGGATGCCCTGGGTGCCGATGTAGATCCAACTGCCGGCGGTCATCTGGCCGAACATGGTGAGCCCGGCGGCTTCGAGGCGGGTGAACTCGTCGAAGTTCGCCCAGGCGGGGACAAGGTTGGCGTTGGCGATGAGGACGCGCGGGGCGTCGGGGTGGGTCCGCAGGACGCCAACGGCTCGGCCGGACTGCACGAGCAGCGTCTCGTCGTTCTCCAGGGCCCGCAGGGCGCGGACGATGCAGTCGAAGTCGGCCCACGAGCGGGCGGCCTTGCCCGTGCCGCCGTAGACGATCAGTTCGTCGGGCTTCTCGGCCACGTCGGGGTCGAGGTTGTTGTGCAGCATCCGCAGGGCGGCCTCCTGAAGCCAGCCCTTGCAGGAGATCTGCGTGCCGCGAGGGGCGCGGAGGGTTCGTGCACTCTCAACCATTTTATCTTTGTCCTCCATGTGTATCCCTCCCGTCAAACGGTTTGGTCAATGGTCAACTCCGGATGACTAAGAAAAGCTCGGGGTTGGAGGCCGGCGTGAACTTACCATCACGGCCATTTATCACCTTCTGTTTTCGGGAGTGTGCTATTCATAGTTGAAATTGGCGCAAAGCGGCTCCAAGGTGATGGGTGTTTTTCGAGGAAGACCATCATTCAAGGAGACCGCTGTGAAGAGATGCATGGTACGGATTGGATCGGC
>Ga0187893_10001137_pt1 | contig 66290 bp, 68 predicted proteins | sample MA1701074metaG_FD_139574 | JGI IMG/M metagenome (GOLD analysis project Ga0187893, IMG submission 139574) | White microbial mat communities from a basaltic lava cave in the Kipuka Kanohina Cave System on the Island of Hawaii, USA - MA170107-4 metaG ...
GTGCCGGTGATCGAACACCAGCCGGACCGCCCGCTCACGAACCTCCGGCGGATACCTGCCCCTTCTTGTCATCGCTCCATCCTCTCAAGAGATGGAGTCTCCACTTTCCCCGGGGCGGTTCAGAGAGGGTTGGGGTGAGGGAGAGGTCACCAAATGGCTTACTGCATGGGCGAATATGGCTTGGGTACGAGGATCTGGTTCCGCACCTTGGCAGCAATGACCCCGTTGCGGTGCGACTCCGTCACGACCCTCTGCCACTCTGGGTCCGCACGGGAACTCTTCCAGTTGTTGTCCCGAGCGAAGTCGAGGGACCCCGTTTTTCATCCCCTCTCCCAGCGGGAGAGGGTTGGGGTGAGGGAGAGGTCACCGAATGGCTTACTGCATGGGCGAATATGGCGTGGGTATGAGGATCTGGTTGCGCACCTTGGCAACAATGACCCCGTTGCGGTGCGACTCCGTCACGACCCTCTGCCACTCCGGGTCCGCGCGGAAACTCTTCCAGGCGTCCATACGCTGGCCGGCGTCTTTGAACGCCACCATATAAGTCAGCTCGTGGTTGCTTTCGCCGACGTCCGTCGTCCAGTATCCGACGTTCTTGATGCCATGCCTCTCGAACAGCTTCGTGGTGTGGTCGTTGAACCTCTTGTTCACATCTGGCAGCCTGCCCGTGGCGGCTTCGTAAACACGCAGTTCGTAAATCACGCATGACCTCTCTCTCTGCCCCGGCCTGGCGGAGCAAATTGTGACGGCGGCGAGATTCTCGGCCCCGCTGCGCCGTGCGTCAAGCAGGTGGCGTCGTCCGTCATCCCGGCCCTGAGCAGAACGAAGGGGAGGGACCTGGAGAGGGGTTGAATTGCCATGCATCGCACCACTTCCCCAGGTTCCTCGCCTCCGCTGCGCTCTGGCTCGGGATGACGTCCCAATTGTCGAGGCCAAGGCCCATCGCAGACCGCGATCACTTCTTCAGCGAGGCGCGCCGGGAGTGCTTGATCACAGACTCCGCGGCTTCTACGAGGCGGCCTGTCTGTGGCGCAGGTAGTTCTGGCGTCAGCGACCAGGACAGGCTGGTGATGGAGACATATCCATCCCTGACGGCCCTGATGTCCGTCCCTGGCCCTGGCGAAGTGTGCGCAGGCCCCGCGGCTCGCCGCAGTATCCAGTAATACTCGCGGCCCTTTGCTCCGTCTGGCTCAACCTGGTCCTCGACCTCGCGCACAGAGGTCACAGTCTGCACCGCGCCCTTGATGCCCGCGTCTTTGGGCGAGTCTGTCACCAGGTCCGCCAGGCGCGGGAAGTTCATGTTTACGAGCATCGCCCGGCCCATGGCCTCGGCAGGCAGCGCAAACACGATGGCGCGTATTACGTTTGCCACTACGGGCGATGCTGCGTCCTCCGCAACGGCGGTAGACACCGCCAGGGCGCACACGCCATTTAAGTACGCCTGCAACGCGCCACCCACCGTGCCTGAAACGAGCAGGTCCGCGCTCACGTTATGGCCCGGGTTGATGCCGGTGACGACCGCATCCACAGGCCCACCCGCTAGACGCCGCACCCCCAGGATGACCGCGTCTCCGGGCGTGCCCTCTACGGCGTAAGCCCGCACGCCCGCTACTGGGAACGGCGTCTCACGCACCCGGACAGTCTCGTGCAGCGTCAGCCCTGCGCCCACGCCGCTGCGGTTGCGGTCCGGCGCGCTGACAACCACCTCGCCGAGCGGCTGGAGCGCCCGCGCAAGGGCCTGGAGTGACGGGTGCTGTATGCCGTCGTCGTTAGACGCGAGTATGCGCATGTCGCGCAGCGTAGCATGGGGGTGTCTTCGCCGGATGGGGGGCCGCACGGTGCCCTGGGAGCAATGGTGTAGCGCACTGGATGACGAGGGACACTACTCCAGCGTCGTATTGTCTATGAGCCGCACCCTACCGATACGCACTGCCATCGACACGAGGGCCGGACCCTTCGCAATGTCAATCTCAGCCAGTGTCTCCGGGTCTGCGACGCTAACGTAGTCAACCCGCGCGTCCGGGACCTCAGCGAGCACCGCCAGCGCGACCTGGCGCAGCGCGCTGCCACGCCGTTCGCCCCGTTGCCACGCTCCCCTGGCGGCCTGTAACGACCTGAAGAGCACCGGCGCCACAACGCGGTCTTGAGTCCTCAGGTAGACGTTGCGGCTGCTGAGGGCGAGGCCATCGGGCTCCCGGACCGTGGGCACAGCGACGACCTTCACGCCCAGCGCCAGGTCTTGGTTGATGCGGCGGATGACGCGCACCTGCTGGGCGTCCTTTTCGCCAAAGTAGGCGACGTCGGGCCGGACAATACCGAACAGCTTCGTGACCACTGTTGACACCCCGAGGAAATGGCCTGGCCTCGACTTACCCTCCAGCACCCTGCCGATGTCGCCGGGGTCAACCCGCATGGACTCGCCATGCGGGTACATCTCCTCAGTCGTGGGAGTAAATGCAATGGCAACGCCGGCCTTCCGGCACAGCTTCAGGTCCTTTTCGATTGGTCTGGGGTAACGCGCGAAATCCTCGTCCGGGCCGAACTGCGTGGGGTTAACAAAGATGGACACGACGGCGTTGTAGGTATCTCGCTTTGCCCGCGCCACCAGGGCCATGTGGCCCGCGTGCAGTGCGCCCATCGTGGGCACGAGACCCACGCTCCCCTTGAGCTTTGCCCGTGCGCGCCGCATCTCTGCGACCGTCTTGATCACCCGCACAGCTCAGCCCTCATTAGCTCGCGCCTCCTGCTGCATCACGTCGTCCCGAGGCCTGTGGCCGAGGGACCTGGGGTGGGGACCAAGCTTGCCCAGCCTCCAATGGTCCCTTGCCGTTTCTTGGAACGAAGAGGGCATGATGAGGAAGTCTTCGGGTCCGAATACATCACTGCGACGGGGCCTCCCTGCGCACCGCTGACTCGTCTGCAAAGAACGACTCCTCTGCGCTCGGGAACGCCCCGCCGCGCACGTCGGCCACATAACGCTCGAGGGCCTGCTGGATGATGGGCGCGACCTCGGCGTAGCGCCGTGCGTGCCTGGGCTTGAAGTCCGGTACCAGGCCCAGCAGGTCATGCCACACCTGCACCTGGCCTGAGCAGCGAGGCCCTGCGCCTATGCCTATCGTCGGGATGTGCAAACTGGCCGTCACCTTCTCGGCCAGCTCTGCCGGTATGAGCTCCAGCACCAGGGCGAATGCTCCGGCCTCCTGGACCGCCACGGCGTCTTCGGTGAGCGCGCCGGCCGCGCGTTCGTCCCTGCCCTGCACGCGGTAGCCACCGAGTTTGTGCAGCGACTGCGGAGTGAGCCCGATGTGTCCCATGACGGCGACGCCCGCGTCTGCCATCCGGCGCACGATGCCTGCAACCGGCTTGCCGCCCTCCAGCTTCACCGCCTGCGCGCCCCCCTCCTGGAGCAGGCGGCCCGAGTTGCGGAGCGCAGTCTCAGCGTCCACCTGGTAGCTCATGAACGGCATATCCGCGACCACGAGCGCGCGCGACGTGCCGCGGACGACTGCTGCTGTGTGGCGCACCATGTCGTCCACGGTCACGGGTATCGTCGAGTCGAACCCCAGGACGACCTGGCCCAGGCTGTCGCCGACCAGGAGCATGGGGATGCCTGCCGCGTCCGCCAGACGTGCGGAGGTGAAGTCATAGGCAGTCACCATGGGGATGGGTTCGCCGCGGTCCTTCATCTGCTGGATGCGGTGCGTCGTCACACGCCGGACCTTGTCGCCGCCCAGTTCCTTCCTTACCGGACCTTGCACTGCCATGTAAGTGTCCTCGCGTGGCCTTCACGGCCTCCGCCGGTCAGCTGCGGCCTGCGCTCGCTGCCGGGCTAGTTGCGCGCTTTGTTTCGCCCCCTCTCCCCTTGTGGGAGAGGGCTGGAGCCTGCCCCGGACTTGGTCCGGGGGTGAGGGGTCGGTGAGGGCATCTTCGACCTCACTACACCTACCGTGTGGCTCTCGCCGCCCTCCAGCGCCTCTCTCAGCAGCCCCTCAATAGCCTGCTGGGCGCTTTCTGTCAGGCTGCCCTGTTCGGCGGCGATGTGCATTTGCGCGAGCGCCAGAGCTGCATATGCGTGCGCCACATCATGCGACTGCGCCGCCATGACCTCGAGGTGCATTGCCACAGTCTGCACGTCGCCGCGGACGTAGGGCCCTGTCATGGCCGCAGGCAGCCCGTGCTCGCGGAGTGACCGGGCCGTGGACTCTATGAGTGGCGCCAGGCTTGCGAGGGCTCGGTCTCGAGGGACGCCAAACTGCGACCACATCTCGGCAGCAAGCCCCGCCAGGCCAGCCAGCAAGCCGCTCGCCATTACTGCCGAAGCGTGATAAGCGGCGCGCTGACCGGACGTTATCTCGAACGGGCTGCCGCCAAGGTCCCGCGCAAACTGGCGCAGCCAGGGGGCGAGGCCTGCATCAGCCGATTCCGCTGCGAAGACAACGCCCTTCAGACGTCCCCATGAGTCTGGTGAAGGGAACGTCTGGAGCGGGTGCAGCCCGCCTGTCGCGGCGCCGCAACTTGCGGCAAAATCGAGGGCGCTCACCGGCAGCGCTCCCGCGCAGTGGACGGCAGCCTGACCTGGCCGCCACGCGATCTCTTGGCAGACCTGAGCAACCGCGGCGTCCGAGGCCGTGATAAGCACGATGTCGGCGTGTTCGGCGGCATCGGCGGCACGCTCCGCCACGCGCACGTCCGGCAACCGGGTGGCAAGCCACTCCCTATGCTCGGAGCGGCGCGAACTGACCGCTGTGACTTTGTACCCGGCCTCAGCCGCAGCAAACGCCAGGCTGGAACCAAGCCGGCCTGCGCCCACGAACGCCAGACGTGAGGTCCGGGTGTAACCGCTCGATATCTTGGAGGCAATCCATCTCCCAGCGTCAGGGGGTCGGGATCTCGATGTAACGTTGGCAATCCCTCTCCCAGCGGGAGAGGGTCTGGGTGAGGGAGAAGTCCCGGTTAGTGGTGCTTTCGCCTTCATACGCCCTCGGTCCGCGCCGCCTGAGGTCAGTGGTCAGACAGACGAGCGGAAACCGGCGCAGAGGCGAGCGGCAGGCCTGCAAAAGCGCAATGAGTCCCGGCACACGGAAATACCGTGAAAGGCCGTCGAGGCCTGGTGGCCATTCAGAAAATGTCATGCTGACCCTGAACTTGATTCAGGGGTTTCAGCATCTCCCGCCTAATTGGGTCAGGACATCTGGATGACCTCTGGTCCCCGCGCCACGCGCTGGTCGCGCCCTGGCCATTTGCTCGCCTCCCTTGCCGGTTTCCGTTGCCCGGTCAACCAGCTAATGAGTAGGCGGCTTGTAAGGGATTATCGCACTTCGGGCAGACGCTTGCCTGCCAGTCTGGATTGTAAGTCACTTCGTCTCTCCTCTCCCTGGCAGGGAGAGGGTCTGGGTGTGGGTCGAAGTCCCCGTTCGCCCTGAGCCTGTCGAAGGGCGAAGAAGCATAGGGGCACAGCGCGCCGTCCCCTTGTGCCGCCCCGGCCCCCGACTTGATCCGGGGCCAGGGGCCCCGCTCCTTGCCCCCTCTCCCTGGCAGGGAGAGGGTCTGGGTGTGGGTCGGACCTGGTCCGGGGTGTGGGCCGCTAAGCGAACCGGCTCACTACCCGCCGCTTGGCAGCGGGTCTCCGTCGTCCCGAGCGCAGCCGAGGGACCCCGTCCTCCCAGCCTGCTACATGACGCCATGGGTAGTGGTTTAGTTTGGTTCCCCTCTCCCTGGCAGGGAGAGGGTCAGGGTGTGGGTCGCGCAGCCCAAACTTACCCACTACCGGCGTCCGCACGTTAACTTCTCCGCTGGCGATTGAGCACTTGACACATACAACTGAATAGCCTACAATCTCGGCATGACTACCGAGACGCTCTCTTTCCTCAAGGTGCTCAACTGGACAGCCGACGAATGCCGCTCATTCCTTGAGTCGCAGAGGTGGCCCAATGGCCCCGTGTGTCCGTACTGCGGCGGAGTCGAACCTACCACAGTAACCCGGCGCACGCGCACCAAGAACCTCGTTCAGAGGCTCTACGCCTGTCGGGAATGCCGCAAACAGTTCACGGTCACCGTAGGCACCGTTTTCCACGATTCGCACATCCCGCTCAATAAGTGGCTGGCCGCGATAATGCTCATGTGCTCTTCTAAGAAGGGCGTCTCGGCCCACCAACTCTGGCGGATGCTCTGGCCGGTTATGGACGGCAAGCAGACGGGCAGCTACCGCACCGCTTGGTACATGGCGCACCGGGTGCGTGAGGCAATGGCTGACAAGCTGCCCCTACCCATAGAGGGGACGGTTGAGGCCGACGTGACGTTCGTGGGCGGCAGCACCCGGCGCGGGCATCCCACCTACCACGAGCGAGTCCAGGACGAGATCAAGATGGGCCTGCGGGACAAGGACGGGGTGCGGATTGAACATACCCTGCGAGGCAGGCCGCACGCTCGGACCCTCAAGGCACCCGTGTTCGGGATGATGGAACGCGGTGGCAAGGTGCGTACCACGGTGTTGCAGGGCCGGGATGAGAACGCAAAGGAAATCCGCCCGATCTTGCGGGCCAACCTAGCACCAACCGTCCGACTCATCACGGACGCGCACGGGGCCTACCGGGCGATAAAGAAGTACGTGCGCCACGATGTGGTAAAGCACGAGGTCGAGTACGTCAACGCGGAGAAGCCGGACATCCACATCCAGAACATCGAGTCGTACTGGAGCCTGCTAAAGCGCGGCATGGTGGGCACGTTCCACCACGTCAGCCGTGGCTACCTGCCCATGTACCTCTCAGAGTTTGAGTACCGCTTCAACCGGCGGACTTCTTCGGACGCCGGGCGGTTCGCTTCTTTGCTGACGCAGACTGAGGGGCGGTTGGCCTGGCGGGCGAAGAAGGCTTAGGCGACGTGACGAGTGCCTTCACGGCCTCTGTGAACGTGAGTGGCTGAAGGCTCAGCCTGTCACTCTTGCGCTCTGATCGTGTCTTCGGCATGCGTTATTTCTCCAGATAGCCCTCTTACGTCGCTGGTGGGATATCCAACCGTGGGAGCATCCTCTCCCGCCAGTTTACGTTTGTAACCGTCCTCCGTACAGCACCAAATCCCCTTGTCACCGACCCTCCATACTCGCAAGATGGCCCACTTCTGTAAGAACCCTTGAACTACGACGCGGTCGCCCTGCTTGAACATGTGAGACCTCCTGTCTCTCAGTACCAAATCGGCGTTAGTGATGCAGGGGCCACGCAGGTAGAAAGGAGGTTAGCCGAAGTGACCAACCCGACTTTCCACGCCCTGGTCATAGAGGCGGCGTGGACAGCACGCCACGCGACAATACTATAACCAAAGGCCCCCGGAAGCGGGGGCCTTTTCGCGCACGCAAAAGAAACAGAAAGGCCCGTTGTGTGTCAAGTGCCTAACTGCCTCTCCGCTTGACGCCGGGAGTATACTTGCTCAAATAACCTCCGTGACGCTTTTCGTCGTCCGCCGTCCCACTTCACGTATCCACGCCTGCCGCCGCAATTCACCAGTTGCGGCGTGGGGGAGCCACACAGCTCCGGGGAACACGGTTCATGCCCCGTATGCTCAAGGAACTCCGCCACGTCTACGGTTTTGAGGACGTAGCGATTGCCCCCGGCACAGTGACCATCAACCCGGAGATGGTTGACCTGTCCATGAGCTTCGACGGCGTGACTCTTGACATCCCGGTGATGGCATCGGCAATGGACGCGGTGGTGGACCCGCAGTTCGCCATAAAGATGAGCAAGTTGGGCGGGCTTGCCGTGCTGAACCTCGACGGCATCCAGACTCGCTACGACGACCCAGCGTCACTTTTCACCGAAATCGCCGAGGCGCCGAAAGACGCAGCCACTGAGCTGCTGCAGAAGATCTACTCCGCGCCGGTCCAGGAGCGCCTCATAGGCAAGCGTGTCGAGCAGATCAAGAAGGGCCACGCCACAGCCGCAGTCTCCGTCATACCGGCGAACACTAAAAGGTTCGCTCCCATGGCAATCGAGGCGGGCGCTGACGTGTTGGTCGTGCAGAGCACCGTGACGACTGCGCGCCACAGCTCGAAGAGCGTCAAGGGGTTGATCTTCCACGAACTCGTCAAACAGGTGAAGAAGACGCCCGTCATCGTCGGCAATACGGTCAGTTTCGACGTGACGCTCGAACTGATGGAAGAGGGCGTACATGGCGTGCTTATCGGCGTCGGCCCGGGCGCAGCGTGCACGAGCCGCGAGGTCCTCGGCATCGGCGTGCCCCAGGTCTCTGCCACGCTGGAGTGCGCGGCGGCACGCGAAGAGTATTTCAAGACCACTGGCCGTTATGTGCCAATCATCACTGACGGCGGCATACGCACCGGCGGAGATGTGTGCAAGTCCTTTGCATCTGGTGCAGACGCCGTCATGATCGGCACGCCGCTGGCGCAGGCGACCGAGGCGCCGGGCCTCGGCTACAACTGGGGCATGGCCACCCCGCATGGCTCACTGCCACGCGGCACCCGTATATCAGTGGGCACACGCGGGCACCTTGAGAAGATACTGTTCGGCCCGTCGCACCGCACGGACGGTACCGAGAACCTGGTGGGCGCCCTGAAAATTTCAATGGGTATGGCCGGTGCACAAAACATCCGCGACATGCACAAGGTCGAGCTCCTCTACGCCCCGGCCATCAAGACCGAGGGCAAAATATTCCAGATGCAAGGCAAGGGTTCCACATAAGGTCCCGTCTCCGGCGGCGCGTCAACACACGCAGCGCTCCGTCCTGCCCGAGGTCGCCTCTTGCCTTTCAAAGCTCCGCGCGGCACAGCCGATATCCTCCCTGACCAGCAGCCCTACTGGGAGTTCGTGCGCCGCACTGCGGCCTCCGTTGCGGAGCGCTTCGGTTACAGGCGCATAGACACCCCGATGTTTGAAGAGACGTCACTCTTCAGGCGCGGGGTGGGCGAAGACACAGACATCGTCCAGAAGGAGATGTACACCTTCGAGGACCTGGGCCACGACTCCCTGACCCTGCGGCCAGAAGGCACAGCGTCAGTCTGCCGCGCCTATATCGAGCACGGCATGGCCAGCTGGGCGAAGCCTGTGCGCCTCTATTACGTCGGCCCCATGTTCCGCTACGAACGTCCCCAGGCCGGCCGCTTCCGCCAGTTCCACCAGTTCGGCGTCGAGGCGTTTGGCGACTCTTCGCCCCAGGTTGACGTCGAGGTCATCGAGCTCGCATGGGTGTTCCTGCAGGAACTGGGCCTCAAGGGCTTGTCGCTGCGCGTCAACTCCATCGGCGACGTCACAGACCGCCCCAGGCACCTGCAGGCACTTCGCGGTTACTACTCATCGCACGCCAGCAGGCTGCCTGAAATAGACCGGCAGAGGCTGCAGCGGTCGCCTCTGCGCCTCCTGGACTCCAAGGAGCCTGAGAGCCAGGCGCTCGCGGAGAAGGCGCCAAAGTCCGTAGACCACCTCAGCGAAGACAGTGCGCGCCGCTGGAAAGAGACACTGCGCCTGCTAGAGGGGCTGGCCCGCGTCTACCCGGGCTTTGGATATTCAGTTGACCACAGGTTGGTGCGCGGGTTGGACTACTACACGCACACGGTGTTCGAGGTTGAGCCGGCTGACGCTAAAGGCCAGAGCACGGTGCTGGGCGGGGGCCGCTATGATGGCCTGATGGAGGTCCTGGGCGGGCCTCCCACGTCTGGCATCGGTTTCGCCGCAGGGCTGGAGAGGCCCATCCTGAACCTGCAAAAGCAAGGGGTCGAGCCGCCCAACCGGGCGTCGGTGCAGCTGGTCGCCGTGCACATGGGTGAGGCCGCTCAGGTCAAGGTCATGCAGCTGGCGTCCGAGCTGCGCGCCGCTGGCGTCTCCTGCGTGCTCGCGCCTGCGGAACGCAGCCTTAAGGCTCAGCTGCGCTACGCGGACGCCGTTGGCGCGCCGTACGCCCTCATTGTGGGCGTAAGGGAGCTCGAACGGGGCGCAGGCGCGCTGAAGGCCCTCAAAGGCGACGGCGCACAGGTTGAAGTGCCGCTGGACGCCGCCAAGATAGCTGAGATGGTGCGGCCAAAGGCCTGAGTGCGCCCCCTCACTCGCAGACGTGCGTGGACGCTTGCCAGCCAAGCCGTGGCAGGGAATAGTTTAGGAATGATCTGCTTGACGCAGTGTTCGCCTTTCACTCCCTCTCCCCTTGAGGGAGAGGGCTGGAGTGAGGGGTGCGTTTGAGCAAACGCGAGGTCAGGACTTCTCCCTCACCCTTATCCTCTCCCGCTGGGAGAGGGGGACAAGACTCCTCCCTGCGTGAAGTAGGTCATTCTGGCGATAGTTTCCAGATGCTCAGGCCCATCGCATTGTTCGCGCTTGTGGCGCTGCTGTGGCTAGCCGCAGCGGGCTGCACGTCAGCAAGTCCTACCGCAACCGCAGCTCCACCTGCGCCCACTGAAACGACGGTGCCGACTCCGACGGCTGTCCTAACGCCGGCGCCTACGGCCACAGCCACTCCAAAGCCCACTCCTGAGCCGGCTGCTACGCCTTCGCCAACACCTGCCCCAACGGGGCCGCAGGTCGAGTGGGACGGATGCGACCTCAATACACCGCCGGGGGTGAAAGTCGAATGCGGCTGGCTGGCCGTGCCTGAGAACCGCAAGAAGGCCGACAGCCAGGAGATTTACCTGCGCGTTGCGGTTTTCAAGGCGACCCAGCCAGTTGCACAGGAACGGGTGCCTGTCGTCTACTTGGCCGGCGGCCCCGGCGGCAATGCGATCGAAAGTGTGGTGTTGTCGTACCAAGAGGGTTTCAGTGACTTTGCGGTTGAACGGGACCTCATCGTCTTCGACCAGCGCGGTACTGGCATGTCCGACCCTGCACTTGACTGCCCGGAAGTGGACGACAAGAGCCGCGAAGTTTTCACCGGCAAGCTCGACAGTGTCGAAGCCGAGAGGCAGCAGGCCCAGGCCCTGAAATCCTGTATGGAACGTCTTGCAGATGAAGGCTGGGACCTGGCCGCCTACAACTCTGCCGAGAATGCGGCGGACGTAGAAGGCCTGCGCATTGCGTTAGGCCACGAAAAATGGGACCTGTGGGGCATTTCCTATGGGACCAGGCTTGCGCTGACCGTCATCCGGGACTTTCCGGGAGGCGTCCGCACGGCCATCCTAGACTCGACGTACCCCCTTGAGGTCAACCTCTTCGCTTCGACAACTGCCAACGCGCTGGCGGCCTTTGACCGGCTCTGGCGCATGTGCGATGCCCACCCGGTGTGTCAGGAGAACTACCCCGGTCTCGAAGTCAAGTTCATTGACACGGTGGCGAAGCTCAACGCCCTGCCCGCGCCCCTGGTGGTAACGGATCCGACGACTGGTCAAGAACTTGAAGGTACTCTCGATGGTGGGGGGCTTGCAGGTCTTGTCTTTCAGGCCATGTACTCCGCCGAGCTGCTCCCAGTCATACCGGAGATGATCTACGACGCGGCCCAAGGTGACTACTGGTCATTTCGGAAGCTCACCGAAATTGCGTTAGCGCAGTCGGACTACATCTCTGTTGGGATGAACACCGCCGTTCAATGCGTTGACGAACTCGCCTTCACCACAGCAGCTGAGTTGGATGCAGCCGAAGCCGCAGTCGCCACCAGGGCGGGCACATACGGCATTAAGGCCAACCTCTCCAGCGCCGAAAGCTTGTCTGTCTGTGACCTGCTTGGCAGGTTTGATACGCCTGCAAAGGAAAACATGCCAGTCTCCAACGCAAACATACCAACGTTAGTGTTGGCTGGCCAGTTTGACCCCATAACACCGCCGGAGTGGGGGCAACAAGTGACGGCTCTGATGTCCCGAGGCGTATTTGCGCCGGTGTCAACTGCTGGCCATGGAGTAACAATCGCCTCAGGCCGCTGCCCCAGGAACCTCGTGTTTTCATTCCTTCGCAACCCGATCGTGAATTTCGTGGGCCGTTGCGATGGTCCACATGACTTGGTACCCGTCCCGCCGCCGGCCGGCGAAACGGTCATGGCGCCGTTTCAAAGCTCGGACAGGGCATATCGCGGCCTGGCGCCTGCAGGGTGGCGCCTGCAAGATGTCGGCGTTCTCATCTGGACGAGGCCGGGCCTGGGGGACACAGGGCTCATCCAGGTGGTCGCATCCACGTCAAACTCGTCCTTCATGCTTGGCGTCATGGCCCTCCAGCTCGGCCTGCCGGACGTCCCGGCGGCCAAGGCCACGCGGCAGGCCAACGGTTCCAGCTGGACCATCTATGAATCGGCGCCCTATGCTGGGCAGACCATAGACATGGCTTCTGCCGATGTTCCAGGTGGCGGCCTGCTGTTCGTGGCGCTCATCTCTCCGCCATCGGAAGCAAAGCACGATGCGCTGTACGAGCGCGTCTTTCTGCCTGCCATCAACGCGCTGGAGCCCATCCGTTAGCCCCAACGGGCCGCTGTCAGAGGGCGACGCTTCTCATCGCCGCACCGGCCCTCTGCTATTCTCGGACTATGCAAGCATCCACGCGCGCAAAACTGAGAGGCATCCAGGAGCGGCACCGGGAAGTCGAGCGACTGATGGCGCTCACCGAAACAGTCTCCAGCCCCGGCGCGCTCAAGAAACTGGGGCGCGAATACAACCAGCTCCAGCGCATAGTTGACCTCTGGTCGAAGTACGACAAGGCCGAGCGCTCGCTGAACGAAACGACCGCGCTCATCGAGTCGGAGACGGACCCCGAGATCATAGTGCTGGCCAAGCAGGAGGCTGCAAACCTCCAGGCCCAGCTCGACAGCCTGTCCGGCCAGATCGAGCAGACCCTCGTGCCGGAGGACATCACTGCCCACGCTGATGCCGTGGTGGAGGTGCGCGCGGGCGCGGGTGGCGATGAGGCCGGCCTGTTCGCCGCCGAGCTCTTCCGTATGTACCAGCGTTACGCAGAGCGCAAGGGCTGGAAGGCTGACCTCGTGTCCGTCAGTGACACCGGCATAGGCGGCATCAAAGAGGTCATCTTTGAAGTCTCGGGTGAGGGCACGTTCACCCGCCTCAAGCACGAAAGCGGCGTCCACCGCGTCCAGCGCGTGCCTGCTACCGAGTCCTCGGGCCGCATCCACACTTCAACGGCCACGGTGGCGGTCATGCCAAAGGCGGAAGAAATTGACGTCCAGGTCAACGACGCCGAGCTGAAGATAGACATCTACCATTCGTCAGGCGCGGGCGGGCAGAACGTGCAGAAGGTGGCGACAGCGGTGCGCATCACGCACCTGCCGACCGGGCTTGTCGTGGCATGCCAGAACGAACGCTCTCAGTTGCAGAACAAGGTCAAAGCCATGGAAGTGCTGCGAGCGCGCCTTTGGGACGCGCAGCTCCGCAAGCAGCAGGAGGCCATTTCAGCCGACCGCCGCGCCCAGGTGGGGACCGGCGACCGCTCTGAAAAGATACGGACGTATAACTTCCCGCAGAGCCGCGTGACCGACCACCGCATCAACTACTCGAGCCACCAGATGCAGCGCGTGCTCGATGGCGACCTCGACGAGTTCACCGATGCGCTCTTGCGTGAAGAGCAGGCCCGCAAGCTCGCAGCGGCGACGGTGGGCGCGTAGGCCGCCGGCCCGGCGTGACAAGCACCATCGCCAGCCTGGTCGCAGAAGTGAAGCGTCAGTTGCGCGCAGCTGAGGTGCCAGAGCCGGACATCGAAGCGCGCTTGCTGGTCCAGCATGTCCTCAGGGTGTCCGAGGAAAAGCTGCTCGCGTCAGTAAGGCTCCTTGCGCCGCCCGGCATTGAGGACAAGCTCGGACCGCTCGTGGTACGACGGCTGAGGCGCGAGCCGCTGCCGTACATCCTCGGCTGGCGCGAGTTCTACGGCCGCAGGTTCATGGTGGACGCCCGTGTCCTGATACCTCGCCCAGAGACCGAGCTGCTTGTCGAGCGGGCCTTGGAGTTCGCAGCGGGACTGCGTGGCGTGTCGCCGGGCCAGCGAGGTGAGGGCCTGCGCATCGCGGACATTGGCACGGGCAGCGGCGCCCTGGCGGTCACGCTGGCGCTTGAATTGCCGGGGGCCGTCGTCTTCGCCACGGACGTCTCAACGGACGCCATTGAAGTGGCATACGCGAACGCGATCGCGCTAGGAGCAGCGGACCGCATCACGTTCTTGCAGGGCGACCTCGCATCTCCGATGGAGGGCCGGTCCGACATCATCGTCGCAAACCCGCCGTATGTGACCACCGCTAACCTTAAGTTCACGGATCCTGAGCTAACGTACGAGCCGCTCCTCGCGCTCGATGGCGGCCCGGACGGCCTGGCGGTCATCCGCAGGCTCGTAGCGGGCTTGCCGCGCATATTAAAGGCTGGGGCGTCGGTGGCGCTAATCGAAGTCGACCCCGTCACGTCCGCGGCAACCGCCGCTCTGGCGAGGCAGCTCATGTCGAACGCCAGTGTGGAAGTGCTGCCGGATCTGGCAGGGCTGGACAGGTGCCTGGAAATCAGGCCCGGCGCCGGCCCGTCATTCCGAAGCCCGGAAGGCTGAGGAATCTGGGGAGTGGGGCCTAAGCTCGCAGCTTCCCCCTCACCTCAATCCTCTCCCGCCGGGAGAGGAGGAAGCGGACTGAGGCGGACAGGCTCCAATCGCCGGGTAAGCCTACCGCTTCGTGTACTGCGGAGCCTTGCGCGCACGCTTAAGGCCGTAGTGCTTCGATTCCTTGACACGTGAGTCACGGGTCAGCAGGCCAGCATCGCGCAGCGTCTTCTTGAGGTTGGGGTCAAGCTTGAGCAATGCCCTGGCAATCCCCATCGAGACCGCCGTCGCCTGGCCAGCGCCGCCCCCGCCCGCTGACTTTGCAGTTACAGACACGGAGCCCTGGGTCTTTGTCACTGCGAGTGGCTTGAGCGCCTGGGCCCGCCACTGGTCAACATGGAAGACCTCTTCCGGTGGTTTGCCATTGATTGTCACGGTGCCGCCGCCGGTGATGACCCTGACGCGTGCCACTGCTGACTTGCGGCGTCCCGTCCCATAGTAATACTGCTGCTGCGTCAAACCTGTCTCCCGTCCACGTGGACTGCTATGTACCGGTGTCCCTCAGACTTAAGGGACACGGCATGCTGGATGGTTACTCTTTCTTCTTGGCGGCCTGTGGCTTGCTCTGCCCCTTCGCGGGCCTGGCTTCGCGTGGCACCCTGGGCGCACGTGGGCGGCGGATGGCGGGAGCCGCGGACTCTGCTGCGGCAACGCCTGTTGCACCTGATGCAGCCGACGCGGCCCGGCGGGAGGGCTTCGCGGAAGCAGTAGCTTCGGCCACGGGCGGGGCCTTGCGTGCAGGTGCGACGGGCTTGGGCGGCCAGGGCCGGCCCTCTGCAATGGCTTTTTGCATCTCTTCTGCCATGCGCTTCGAGCCTTCTACCTGTGCTGCGTGCGGGTGCTCTGGCCCAGCATAAATTTTAAGCCGTGTGATCAAGCGGTCGCTCAGCTTGTTCTTCGGGACCATACCCTTCACAGCATGCCTGAGGATGCGGTCGGGGTGGTCAGACACCTCGGTCCAGTACGGGACCTTCTTGAGGTGGCCGGGCTGCTGGTTGTGTCGGAGGTAGACCTTCTGCTCCAGCTTCTTGCCGGTGACCTTGAGTTTCGATGCGTTTGTCACGACCACGAAGTCGCCTGCAGGGAGGTGCGCCACGTAGGTGGGCTTATGCTTGCCCATGAGCAGCATGGCAGCCTGGGTCGCCAGGCGTCCGACCACCTGGTCCGTGGCGTCCAGGACGTGCCATGACGGCGTCAGGTCAGATATTCCGGGGCTATAGGGTTTGATCTTGGTGACCATGTGTTTGCCTTCAGATAAAACGCGCACAGAGTGTCAGTTTAGCAGCCAATGCGGTTATGTTGGCAGCCCGCAGGGGCCATTTCCACCATATTCCACGTTGGTCAGGCAGAGGCCTTGTGGCTTCGCCACTTTCTTCGCCTGGCCTCGGGCCCCGTCCGTGACGAGTGACGTGAACTGAGAAATGTCCATCCGTCCGAGCCCCACGTCAATCAGCGCCGCCCCCATCCGTCTCATCTGTTGGTGCAAGAAGGCGTTGGCGCGCACCGTGAACAAAACGCGGTCGCCTTCGCGGCGCACGTTCGAGCTGTAGACTTTGCGCACCGTGGGCGCTCCTTTGAGCGTCGCCGGGCCGGCGAAGGCCGCGAAGTTGCGCGTGCCGGTCAGTATCCGGGCCGCGGCGTCCATCGCACCTTCGTCGAGCCTGCCGCGTATGTGGCACTCCGTCCTGCGGTTGATTGCGGGCGGTGACGCGGCGTCGTTCAGGGTGTAGACGTATTCCCTCGACCTTGCGCGCCTGCGCGGGTCAAAACCGTGCGGCACGGCCTGTGCGCAGCGCACTCGCAGGTCTTCAGGGAGATGAAAGTTGAGCGCCCTCCTGACCGTGTCCTCGTCGAGCCGCTTCGGGGCTACGAATGCAGCCACCTGACCTGTCGCATGCACACCGGAGTCGGTGCGGCTGGCGAGCTTCACCCGGATGTGGCAGGCGAACAGTTTCTCGAGGGCCGTTTCTAGTTCGCCTTGGACTGTCCGGGCACGGGCCTGGAGCTGCGACCCGCTGAAACCGGTCCCGTCATATTCGATTACGAGGCCAAATGTTGCGTCTGCACCCGGCTGCGGCACGTTGTGAGGCCGGCCGGCCGGAGGGCTTGCAGTTGGCCGCCCGGGCACCGCTACTCGACTAACTCCAGGACGGCCATCTCCGCGGCGTCTCCCTTGCGGGGGCCGGTGCGCGTGATGCGGGTGTAGCCGCCGTTGCGGTCCTTGAACTTTGGCCCAATGTCGCTGAACAGGCGCCGCACCACAGTCGCGTCCGTGAGGAATGCAGCCGCCAGCCGCCGTTGGTGGAGGGAGCCTCCGCGGCCAAGCGTGATCATCCTCTCGGCAAGTGAGCGCACTTCCTTCGCCTTGGGCACTGTGGTGGACATGCGCCCGTTGCGCAGGAAGTCAGTCACCTGGATACGAAACATCGCCATGCGCTCGTCTGTGGCGCGCGAGAAGTGGCGGCCCGAGAGTTTATGCCTCATCGTCGCTCTCCTCCGCCTCTGCTGCTGGTGCGCCGTCCGTTGCGTGGCCGTTCGCAGAGGCCGCGGGCATGTAGCCCTTTTCGGCCAGGCGGGAATAAAGCTCTTCCAGTGACTTCTGGCCGAAGTTGCGGATCTTGAGCAGCTCAGCCTTAGGCATTGAGAGCACTTCGCCCACACGGTTGATGCCAGCACGCTTCAAGCAGTTGAGTGTGCGCGCAGAGAGGTTCAGCGTCTCGACAAGCGTGTTGTAGACCTCTGGCGAGATGTTGAGGTCCTTGTACGGGCTTGATGGCTCCGTTGGCTCCTTGTCCAGGCTTGAGAAGAGGTAGAACTTCTCCATCAGCTGGGCGGCGGCCGCCTGCAGCGCCTCCAGGGGCGATATGGAGCGGTCTGTCCAGACTTCTATGACCAGCTTCTCCAGGTCTGTCCGCTGGCCGATGCGCGTGTTTTCGACTTTGAAGTTGACCTTTCGCACAGGCGTGAACACGGCGTCGACCGGGAGGACGCCGATAGGCATGCCCTCATCGTGGCTGGCTGGCACGTAACCCGTGCCCTGTTCGACATTGAGCTCGACGGACAACCGGGCGCTCGCTGAATCCAGTGAAGCCAGGTGGTGTTCCGGGTTAACGATCTCGAAGTCTGCCGTGGCCATAACGTCGCCGGCGCGCACTTCGCCTTCGCCGTCCACTTCAAGCCGCAGGCGGCCCGGGCGGCTCGCCAGAGACCGCAGCCTCACGCCCTTCACGTTGAGCAGGAACTCAGTGACCTCTTCCCGCATGTGCGGGACAGTTGTGTACTCGTGCTGTGCGCCGTCTATCTTTACCCATGTAATGGCAGTGCCAGGGAGTGAGCCAAGGAGGATACGCCGCAGCGGGTTGCCAACAGTCACCGCCCAGCCGCGCGGCAATGGCTCCGCGACGAACCTGCCGTAGGCGTCCGTGACCTCCTGCACCTTGATGGCGAGCTTCGGGACTTCAACGGTCTGCGCCGGGAGTTCCTCGGCGGGGGTGACCCCATACATTCGTTCTAGCACGGCTGGTTACCTCTTTGAGTAGTGTTCGATGATCAGGCGGGTGTCTATTGTCGAGTCAAAGTCTGATGGCTCAGGGAGCGTGGCAACCTGCGCTGATGTCCCATCTGAGCTGAGGCTCAGCCAGCGGGGGACAGAGCGTTTGCCTGCGTTTGCCTGGAGCACCTTGAAGAGTTCCGTCTTGCGTGACGTCTCCTTCCAGGCGACCTTGTCACCCGCTTTGACGATGAAAGACGGGATATCAACGTCTTTGCCGTTGACCTGCAAGTGGCCGTGCGATATGAGCTGCCGGGCCTTTTTCCGTGATTCGCCAAACCCGACCCGGTAAGCGACGTTGTCCAGCCTCCGCTCAAGTAACTGCATCAGCATCGTGCCGGTGTTGCCGGGAGTCTTGCTTGCTATGCCGAAGATGCGCGCAAACTGACGCTCAAGAGGGCCGTACATCCAGCGCGCCTTCTGCTTTTCCTTGAGGTGGACTGAATAATCGGACGGGCGCCTGCGGCGCCCTCCCGCGCTGTGCTGTCCGGGGGCAGACTTCCTGCGTTCAATGGCGCAGCGCGGCGTGAAGCAACGCTCGCCCTTGAGAAATAGCTTCTGGCCGTGCGCTCTGCACTGGCGGCAAACTGGTCCGGTATATCTCCCCATGTGGTCTCCTGGCGCTTGCTTCGCCTGTCCTGGTGGTTGCTTTTGGTCCCCGTACGGTCGCAGGTGGCCTCGCCACTGAGCAGGCCGCTATACGCGGCGCTTCTTGGGCGGGCGGCAGCCGTTATGCGGCGTTGGCGTCACGTCTCTGATGCTGATGACCCGTATCCCTGCCCCAGCCATCGCCCTGATCGCCGCTTCGCGGCCAGAACCAGGACCCTTGATAAGGACGTCCACGGTCCTGAGCCCCTGGTCCATGGCCTTGCGGGCCGCCTCTTCACCTGCACGTTGCGCGGCAAACGCCGTGGACTTTCGTGACCCCTTGAAGCCCAGGGCCCCGGCCGAACTCGTGGCGATCACGTTTCCCTGTGGGTCCGCCAGCGTGACTATGGTGTTGTTGAATGATGCGCTGACATAGGCCCGCCCTTGCGGGACAAGGCGCTTCTCACGCCTGCGCGTCCTGGGTTTCCTTGGCATACTGCTCCTCTATCACTGCTCTATCTGGTTGCGGCATAAGAGCGATGGCGCCTCGTTGCTCCTGCCGCCTCGCCCACTCCCGGAAGTTGCGGGGCCCTGCGACAAGCGGTTAGCCCTTGCCTGGCGTCTTCTTCTTACCTGCCACCGTCATCCTCCGGCCCTTGCGGGTGCGCGAGTTGGTGCGGGTGCGTTGTCCGCGGACTGGCAGGCCACGGCGGTGGCGGACTCCACGGTAACTTTGGATCTCGATCAGGCGCCGGATGTTCATCTGCACTTCGCGGCGCAGGTCGCCTTCAATGAGGATCCCGGCCCGGTCGATGGCGCTGCGTATGCGGGCAAGGTCCTCTTCCTTCAACTCCCTGACGCGCGGGTCATGCTCGAGGCCAACCTCACGCACGACGCGCTTGGCATTGTTAGAGCCGATGCCGTAAAGCTTGGTCAGTGAAGCAGTAAGCCTCTTATTGTCAGGGATGTTTACGCCCGCAATTATCGCCATTTCTGTCCTCTGCCTTCAGGTTGCACTTCGGGGCCAGGGGCGAGGCAGTTAGCCGTGCGCCGTCAGGGTTAGCCCTGCCGCTGTTTATGTTTCGGTATGTCACAGATCACGCGCACAACACCGCGTCTGCGGATGATGTGGCATTTCGGGCAGCGTGTCTTGACTGACGCACGGACTTTCATCGTGTCCTCTTCTCCCGACTCTCGACATTGCCTGTCCCGCTGGCTTCGCCTGCGGCGGCTTATTTGAACCGGTACGTTATCCGCCCTTTGGTGAGGTCATAGGGTGAAAGCTCCACGAGCACCCGGTCCCCTGGCAAGATGCGGATGAAATTCATCCTGATCTTGCCGGAGGCGTGCGCGAGGACTCTGTGGCCGTTTGGCAGCTCAACGCGAAAAGTCGCGTTGGGCAGCGCCTCCGACACATTGCCTTCAACTTCTATCGCCTCTTTTTTCGGCATCTTTCTCCATGTCCCTGACCCGGCGTGAGGGCTACTTTGCGTTGTTGACTACCGTGAGCACTTCCGGTCCGTCCTCTGTGACTGCGACTGTGTGCTCGAAGTGGGCAGACAGCTTCCCGTCTGCGGTGACGACTGTCCAGCCATCTTCAAGGACCCTTGTCTGCCACCCTCCAACGTTAACCATCGGTTCTATTGCCACTGTCATCCCCGGCCTGAGCACGGGCCCCTGGCCTGCGGGCCCGAAGTTAGGCACCTGCGGAGGTTCGTGCAGTTTCCTGCCTATGCCGTGCCCTACATATTCCCTTACGAGTTCAAAGCCCCGCGGCCTGACGTAGCCCTCTACAGCCGCTGATATGTCTCCCACGCGCCCACCAGAGCGGACGGCTCCTACGCCCCTGTTCAACGCCTCACGCGTCGTATCAACAAGGCGGTGCAGGTCAGGGCTGCCATTTCCACAGACAGCAGTCACCGCGTGGTCACCGTGGAAGCCATCCACGACTGCGCCTGCGTCAATCTTTACAAGGTCGCCCTCGAATATGGCCCGGCTACCCGGTATGCCGTGGACTATCTCGTCGTTGATTGAGACACAGATCACCGCCGGGTACGGCGTAGGGCCGGGATAACCAAGGAACGAAGGTTTCGCTCCGAGCGCTTTTATCTCTTTGCGCGCTATGCGGTCCAGTTCTCCGGTGGTGATGCCTGGCTCAAGTGATTGAAGCAGTTTCTTGACGGTAAGCGCTACAACCCCTCCGGCCGCGCGCATAGCCTCCAGTTCCCGGGCCGACTTTATGGTGGGGCCAGGAAACACGGAGGGGTCTACGGTTGCCCTGGGAGACTTGTGCTGTGTCAAATGAGCCGCAACCTTGTAATTATATGCAAAGAGTGCGTAACGGCTAGTGGCAGTCTTGGGACGCTGGTCTGTGTTTAAGTCCCGGTTGCCGGTGATGCCCCGGAAAGCCCCGGCCCTACTTCACCGCTTTTTCAATCCTCGCGTAGACCTGGTCTGGCGTGCCAATAGCGTTCACTTCGTGCACCATGCCCGCCAAGCGGTAGTAGTCGAGGACGGGCGCTGTCTGCTGCGTGTACACCTTGAGCCTGTTGCGGACAGCCTCCGGCTTGTCATCGTCACGCTGGACCAGCTTGCCGCCGCACTTATCGCAGGTCCCGGCCTTCCTGGGCGGCGCGCTGGTCAGGTTGTATGGCGTCTGGCACTTCGAGCACGTCGCACGGCCCGACAGTCGGCGCACGAGCTCTTCACCGTCCGCCTTAAAGTAGACGACCCGGTCAATGTTCGATTTTGCCTCGGCCAGCGCACGGTCAAGCGCTTCCGCCTGAGTCACCGTCCGAGGAAAGCCGTCCAGGACCATGCCTGAGCCCTTTCGCAGCCTGTTCTGGATCATACCAATGATGACATCGTCGGGCACCAGCTCTCCGCGGTCCATGTACGCCTTTGCCAGCCTTCCCAGGTTCGAATTTGCGGCCACTTCTGCCCGCAACATGTCTCCTGTGGAGATATGAGCGAGCTTTAGCGCCTGCGCCAGCCGTGCCGCTTGCGTCCCTTTGCCTGCGCCGGGCGGACCAAGGAAAACGATGCGCATGGTTGCTAAGGCCTCCAAAGGGCTGAGTAGGTACACGCCAGGCCTGCCGGACCCGGCTGATTCAGGTACTGCGGCAGGGCTATCTGATGAAGCCCTCGTAGTTGCGCATGAGGAGCTGGGCTTCCAGCTGGCGCATGGTGTCGAGGGCCACGCCCACCATGATCAGGAGGCTTGTGCTGCTGATGATCGTGTTTGCAGCCTCCAGGTCTGTCACGAGGCCTGCAACCCAGGGCAGTATCGCCACCATGCCCAGGAACAGCGCGCCGGCCCAGGTGATGCGGATGATCACCCTCATCAGGTAGTCGTGCGTGGGCTTACCAGGCCTGATGCCCGGGACAAAGCCGCCGTTCTTCTGCAAGTTATCAGCGAGGTTCTGCTGGTTGAAAACAATCAGCGTGTAGAAGAAGGCGAACACCACAACAAGGATGAACACCAGTATCCAGTACACGTTGCCAGTCGGGCCCAGAGTATTGACAAAGAAGTCAGCCGCTCTAGCGCCGAAGCTGTCAGAGGCCGGGTTCTGGAAGTAGGTAGCAATGGTTGAAGGCAAAATGAGGATCGAAAAAGCAAAGATGAGAGGGATCATCCCGGCCGAGTTGACCCGCAGCGGGATGTGCGTAGACCCCGCCTGCCGGTACATCCTGCCGCCGCGGAATACGCTGCGGCCGTACTGCACAGGTATGCGCCTCTGCGCTTCGGTGAAGTACACGATCAGGTAGATGATCGCCAGTCCTATCGCCACCAGCATCGCAACCTGGAATGTCTGGTCCCGGATGAGCCAGAGCTGCCCGACTATATCTGGCAGCCCTGCGACGATGCCGCCGAAGATGATGATCGAAATCCCGTTGCCAATTCCCTTTTCTGTGATGAGCTCACCCATCCAGACAAGGAACACCGTGCCGGCCGTCATCGTTATCAAGATCGCCAGCGTGTTCGTGAACCCCGACCCGAACCCGAAGCCCGCAATTGCGGAATCACCTGTGGCAAATGCGCCGGACAACAGGTTCAGCTGGCCGTACGCCTGTAAAAAGGCGATTGGCACGGTGAGGTAGTGGGTGTACTGGTTGATCCTCTGCCGGCCATATTCGCCCTCCTGGGCAAGCGCTTTCAGCTGCGGGATGACAGGCGTGAGGACCTGCAGGATGATCGAGGCTGTGATGTACGGGTAGACGCCCAGCGCCACGATACTGAGGTTGCGCAGCGCGCCGCCGCTGAAAACGTCCAGGAAGCCAAGCACCGGGTTGGCGTCGAACGCTGCCTGCAGCGCATCACGGTCTACGCCCGGCACTGGTACGTGCGCCATGAAACGGAAGATGACCAGGATGCCCAGCGTAAAAAGGATGCGAGCGCGGAGGTCCGGGACGCGCATGGCGTCAAAGAGCGCCTGCAATAGGGCGGGCCGCCCCGTTTCAGCACGTTGTGCCTGAGCTCCGGCGCCGGTCGTCATTTACTCTGATGCCTTCTTCGAGGGCCTTGCGGCCTTAGCCTCTCCCGGTTGCCTGGCCTCGCCTCTGGGCTGCCGGCCTTCCGGGCGGGCCTGCCCGGCATCTCTTGCGTGCCTTTCGGCCCTGGCAGGGGACGGCTCAGCCGCAGGTTGTTCAGTCGCCTCTTCCGCCGCCTTCTTAGACGCTTTCGGACGCTTTGGCTCTTCGACTTTGGGCTCTGGCCTGGGGTCTAGCTCGGTCACCGTGCCGCCTGCGGCCTCGATCTTTTGCCGGGCAGACTGGCTCACGCGGTGAGCTGAAACCTTGAGCGCCCTGCTCAGTTCGCCCGCGCCAAGAACTTTCACCTTCTCGTCCCACTTTGTCAGTATCCCGGCCTCAAAGAGCATACCCGGGTTAACTTCGGAACCGGCCTCGAACTGCTCGAGGTGGCCGACATTGACGCCCGTATAGGAAACCCGGAACCGGTTGAAGAAGCCGCGCAAGTAGGGCAGGCGCTTGACGAGTGGCAACTGGCCACCTTCGTATTGCGCCCGCACACGCCCGCGCTTGAGCTGGCCTTTGTGGCCGCGACCAGAGTAAGAACCTTGACCTGCAGAATCGCCGCGGCCCCTTCGGCGCGGCCCCCGGCGCGCTCCTTCAGCGGGTTTTAGCTCGTGTAGCCCTGGCATCTGTCCTGTCCTTCAATGGGATGCTGGACATGTCCCAGCACGTCGTAATGATTATCCAGCGGTTACTGGATGTCCGTCGCGGCCAAGGGACCGGGGCGCACCTTTTCATTCAACCGTTACTAACTGACCTCTTCGACTGTGACAAGGTGCTTGACGGTATCAATCATGCCCCTGATCGCCGCGCTGTCCTTCTGGACAACCTGGTGGCGGATCCTGCGGAGGCCTAACGCCCGTAGCGTCGCCCGTTGGTTGGGTTTGGTGCTTACGCCGCTCCGCACCTGAGTTATGCGTAATTCGACAGCCATAGATAGCCTCCGCCTAAGCCCCCACCGGCTGCTCGCCGCCGCGCCGCCTTGCGATAGCCACCTTTGGCTCCTGGAGCATATCGAGCGCCATCATTGTGGCTTTGACCTGGTTGATAATGTTGCGTCCGCCGTGCGCCTTGGACAGGATGTCACGCACGCCCACCGCTTCGAGGACGGCGCGGACTCCGCCGCCCGCCTTGATGCCGGTGCCAGGTGACGCAGGCTTGAGCATCACCTTGCAGGCGCCGAACTTGGCGTTCACTTCGTGAGGTATAGTCGTGCCGTTCAAGCGGACCACTTTCATTTCCTTACGGGCGTCCTGGGTGCCCTTGCGTACCGCGTCTGGCACCGCGCCAGACTTGCCGAGGCTCGCGCCCACGTGCCCTGCGCCGTCACCTACGACGACCATGGCGTTGAATGTCATGTGGCGGCCACCTTTGACGACTTTGGTTACACGCCTGATCAGCACGACGCGCTCGATAAGCCCGGAGTCTTCCGGTTCTTCGCGCCGCGCTCGCGGCGGGCGGTCGCTGCGTCCGGACCTGGCTGGCCGGTCCTGAGCGTCTCCACCTGGAGCATCACCGGGCGCCCCTGGGCCAGTTGGGCCGCGGCCGCGCCTGGGACCGCCCCGCGGCGGCCCGCGCCGCGGCGGCCTCTGTTGTTGACCGGGCGCGCCTTGTGGCGTCGGCCCTCGTCGCACCGGCTGCTCGCCGCCCGGCGGAGTTCGGCCTTCCTGTTCGTTGACTGCCATTTAGAAGCCAAGCCCTCCAGACCTCGCCGCGTCGGCCAGCGCCTTCACGCGTCCGTGGTATTTATACCCGCCGCGGTCGAAAACGACCTGCTTGATACCGGCATCGGTCGCCCGCTTCGCCAGCGCCGCGCCCACCGCGGCCGCCTCTGGCAGCTTGCCTTTGGCGTGGGCCGGGGCTTTGCCTTTGATCTCGGCCTCGTTCGACGATGCGGCCACCAATGTATGGCCTTTTGCATCGTCGATAACTTGTGCATAGATGTGGTTGCTGGACCTGAACACGGCCAGGCGCGGCCGGTCAGATACGCCGGTAACCGTGCGCCGCACGCGGCGGTGCCGCATCTGGCGCGGTCTCTTATCGTAACGGTTGACTCCCATATCCTGACATCCTCTCGCACCGGTCCCGCGCCCACTCGTGGACGCAGTTGTGCGCTTACTGAGTTGTGCCTGGGCCAGTCTTTCCGGCCTTGCGGCGTATAACTTCGGTCTCGTACTTGATGCCCTTGCCCGTGTAGACATTCGGCTTCTTCAGCTTGCGGACTCGGGCCGCCTGCTCGCCCACCAGCTCTTTGTCTGGGCCGGTGACCGAAAGACGGGTCTGGCTGGCTGCTTTCAACTGGTTGGTGCCCAGAGGTGTGATGTTGACGGGGTGAGAGAACCCAAGCTGCATCACCACGTCCTTACCCTTCTGCTCGACGCGGTAGCCCGTGCCAACCAGGTCCAGGCTGACCGTGTACCCCTCTGTCACGCCCTTGACCATGTTGGCGATGAGCGTCCGCGTCAGGCCGTGCAGGGCCTTCTGAGACGGCAGGTCTGAGCTGCGTGCGACGGTGACCTTGCCATCGGCCAGGGAGATCTTCATAGAGGGCGCGAAGGTCCGTTTGAGCTCGCCCAGCTTGCCCTTGGCAGACACGGTAACGCCCTGGACCTGTACTTGCACTCCAGCGGGCACGGGGACCGGGTTTTTTCCTATTCGCGACACTTCGTGGTACTCCGGGCAGTCTTACCAGGCGTAAAAAAGCAACTCTCCACCGGCGCCAGCCTTGCGTGCCTGTGGGCCTGTCATGATTCCTTTGGCCGTGGACATGAAGGCGACCCCAATGCCGCCGAAATAGCGCGGCATCTCGTCCTTCCCGACGTAGACCCGGAGGCCGGGCTTGCTGACCCGCTTCAGGCCGTGCAGGACGGGTTCCTTGTCCGGGTAATAGCGGAGGTCAACCTTGAAGAAAGGCCTGCCGGACTCACGGGTGTCCGTGTAGCCAGAGATGAACCCCTCCTCCTTCATGAGGCGGAGCAACTCAGCCTTGTGCTTCGAGGCTGGTACAGAAACGGACTCGTGCCTCACCTGCACCGCGTTGCGGAGGCGTGTGAGCATGTCTGCAATTGGGTCAGTGTTCGCCAAGTTTGTCTACCTCTGGGCCTTCCAGGCCCGTGACCAAGACGCTGCAGGCGCTGGACGAAGCTGAAACCGAGATCAAACGCTCGCCTTGCGTACTCCGGGCAACTCGCCACGCAGCGCCAGCTGCCTGAAACAGATCCGGCATATGCCCGCGAAGCGGATGTATGCGCGCGGCCTGCCGCAGCGGTTGCAGCGGTTGTGGAACTGCGCCTTAAACTTCGGCGTCTTCTTCCACTTTTCTACCTTGCTCTTTGTCGCCATCCGTTCCCTCTATCTGTGCACCGGAATGACATTTCTAACAGCGCCGGCCGTATTTTGCTAGTGCCAGGCCGTGGCGCTCAGCTTGTTGACGCCTTCGCTCGCTGCTGGTCTGGCCAGGTGAAAGGCATCCCAAGGAGCTCAAGCAGCCTGCGGCCCTCTTCATCTGTGCGCGCGGTCGTGGAGAAATTGATCTGCATGCCACGCAACCTGTCGATCTTGTTGTAGTCAATCTCCGGGAAGACGACCTGTTCCTTGAGGCCGAGGGCGTAGTTACCGCGGCCGTCAAATGAATCACGGGAGATGCCGCGGAAGTCTCGCACCCTGGGCAGAGCGACGTTCATCAGCCGGTCTGCGAACTGCCACATGCGGTCTCCGCGTAGTGTGACCATCACGCCGATCGCCTGCCCCTGCCGCAGGTTGAAGTTGGCGATGGACTTGCGTGCCTTGGTGACGACCGGCTTCTGGCCGGCGATGAGGCTGATGTCGTTCACGGCCGCATCAATGGCGCCCTGGCTCTTCAACGCCTCGCCCATGCCGATGTTTATGGAGACCCGCTTGAGCCGGGGGACCTGCATGGCGTTCTTGTATCCGAACTCGCGCTTCAGAGAAGGGACCACCTGCTCCCGGTAGCGCATCTCGAGTGCGGGCGGCCCTTTTGGCATCGCGGGCTTGCCCGCAGCCGCCTTGGGCGCTGTTGAGGGTGGCCGCCCCTGACCTTGAGGGCGAGGCGGGCGTGGCGCTCGTTCCGCGGCGGGCGCGGCGGCCTGTGCGGGCGCCTGGCCTTCGGCCGCGGCGCGTTCCGGCCCCGGCTCGCGCGCAGGTTTTTCACCGGCAGGCGCCCTAGGCGGCTTGTCTGGCCGGCCTTCCTGTGTTTGCCTGGGCGCCCGCGGCGGCTTCTCGGCCTTCTCTCCCCGGGCGGGGCCTTTGTTTTCAGCTGCGTTTGCCACTCTTCATCTCTCGGATTTTCGTCCCGTCTTCCAGGTACTTCCAGTGCACCCGGCCGGGCTTGTTGGTCTCTGTGTTGACAAGCATGACCTTGGAGATATGGATGGGCCCTTCAGCCTGTATCCGCCCTGCCTGAGCCACGCCGGGCCGCTGTTTGCGGTGGCGCGTGATGAGGTTCACTCCGGCCACTACCACGCGCTCGTCATCAAGCAGCACGCGCTCGACAGCACCGCGTTTGCCCTTATCGCGGCCAGAGAGCACCAGTACTGTGTCGCCCTTTTTTATCCTTTGCGCCATGTTCGCGCGCCTTCACCCTTGCTCCCGACGTCAGCCGGGCTGGGACCGCTCCTTGCGGAGAGGCTGCTAAAGCACCTCTGGGGCCAGCGAAACTATGCGCATGAACTCCCGTTCACGCAGCTCCCTGGCTACCGGACCGAATATACGCGTGCCAACCGGGTTCCGGTCGTCACCCACTATGACGCACGCATTGTCATCAAAGCGTATGTATGAGCCATCGGAGCGGCGCTGCTCCTTGGCGGTGCGCACGATTACCGCCTTTACCACGGAGTGCATTTTCACTGTACCGCCTGGTGTGGCGTCCTTGACGGCGCACATTATGACGTCTCCAATAGTGGCGTACTTGCGCCCGGAGCCGCCCTCCATGTTTATGCACATCACCTCGCGTGCGCCGGAGTTATCCGCCACGACGAGCCTTGTCTGGCGCGTGATCACCGCTGCGGCTCCTCTGCAGTTGCAGGCGCGGCGGGCTTGCTGGTCACCTCTTCAGGGACTGCTCCGGCCTCTTCGGGGCTGACGTCTGCCAGGTTGCCACGCGTTACTACTTCCACGAGCCGCCACCGTTTCGTCGCAGAAAGCGGGCGGGTCTCTTCTATGAGCACAGTGTCGCCCCGCTTCGCCTCGCCTTTTTCATCATGCGCGACAAACTTGGTCATCATGCGCACCTGTTTGCGGTACACGGGGTGCCTGTTGGACCACTCAACGCCCACGATAACCGTCTTGGCGTTGTTGCCCTTAAGCACCGTGCCCACCTTCCGCTGGCGGCGCTCGATGTTGGTATTAGCCATTACTCTGTTGCTTCCCTTCGTCGCCTTCACCGCCGCGCTTCATCGCCGCAACTATCTGCCGCTCGCGTATGACAGTCTTGATGCGGGAGATGGTGAGCTTTGTCTTGTGTACCGCATTGGAGTCTGGGAGCTGTAGCGTCGCTTTGCGGAAGCGCAGGTTCAAAAGAGCGCGCTCCTGGTCCGCCAACTCCTTTTGGAGCCTGGCACCGTCCAGCTCTCTAATTTCAACGACCTTCATCGTTAGGCCCTCACTGCCTCAGTGTGTCCGTGCGTGCGACGACCCGGGTCTGGCAGGGCAACTTGTCCGCGGCGAGCCGCAACGCGCGGCGCGCTGTCACTTCCGGGATGTCTGCCACTTCAAACAGTATGCGGCCGCGGCGGACGACGGCCACCCAGTGGTCAACCGCGCCCTTGCCGCCACCCATACGTGTCTCGGCGGGGCGTGAGGAGACGGGCTTGTCTGGGTAGACCCTGATCCATATCTGGCCGCCACGTTTTACGTAGCCCGTTATTGCGCGGCGCGCCGCTTCGATCTGGCGCTGGGTGAGCCAGATAGGGTCTTCCGCCTTCAGCCCGAAGTCGCCGAAGGCAAGCGTGCTCCCAGCCACGGGGGTGCCCTTCATGCGTCCCCGGCGCTGTTTCCGGAAGCTTGTCCGCGATGGCTGCATCATGTCTTCTGTCTGCTCGTCCTCTTGCGCTAACCGCTCTGGGCGGCGCGTGTCCCCGGCGTGTCTGTTTTATTAAGCCCTGGCGCCTGGTGCGCTGGCTCCTGGCTGTTGTTGCTGATTGCTCGCGCTCGCCGCCGCCAACCGTGCAGCGGACCTGGCGCGCAGATTCTCAGCCGTTGGCAAGATGTCACCCTTGTAAATCCAACACTTCACGCCGATCTTGCCGAAGGTAGTGTTGGCTTCGGAGTACGCAAAATCTATGTCCGCCCTCAAGGTGTGCAGGGGGATGCGGCCATCCATCAGCTTGTCCCTACGGGCGATTTCTGCTCCGGCCAGCCGGCCTGAGCACAGGATCTTTATCCCTTTCGCGCCGGACTGCATCGTGCGCTGGATAGCCAGCCGCATGGCACGCCTGTACGCCACGCGCCGCTCAAGCTGCTCTGCGACGCTGCGTGCCACCAGCATGGCATCCAACTCTGGCTGGCGCACCTCTTGGATGTTGAGCCGGGCCCTTTTGCCCGTGACCTTCTCAAGGTCCGCGCGCATCTCGTCCACGCGCTGGCCCCCGCGGCCGATGATGATGCCTGGCCGGGCAGTGTTGATCGTGACCACAAGGTCCTGGGGGCCGCGCTCAATATCAATGCGCGAGACCGCGCCGGCCTCGCCGTATCGCTCGGTGACCAGCTTCCTCAGCCTGGTGTCTTCAAGCGTCATCCGCTTGTAGTCCTTGGCCTTGGCGGCGAACCAGTGGGCGCTCCAATCGCGGATGATGCCCAGCCGGAAACCTACCGGGTGCGTCTTGTGGCCCAAATCTACTCGCCCCCGTCCTCGTCAACTACCACAGTGATATGGCTCGTCGCCCTGTTAAAGGCGCCGGCCCGGCCGCGCGCTTTCGCCCTGAACCGCCTGACCTCAGGCCCTTCGTTGGCAATGATGCTCTGCACTTTGAGCGCGCCCGCTTCCTTCAGGTCATTGTTCGTTGCGTTCGCCGCGGCAGACTGGATGGTCTTCCTCACCGCGACGGCCGCGGGCGAAGGCACAGCCTGCAGCGTGTCAACTGCCTTTTTGACCGGCTTGCCGCGTACCAGGTTGGCTACGCGCCTGAGGTTGATTGTGCTTATGCCCACTGTCTGGGACTTTGCAACTGCCATCCGGCTAGCTCCTAGCCGCCGGGGCGGGCGCAACGCTCGTCATTTTGTCTGACTTTGTGCCATGACCGCGGAAGAGCCGAGTAGGCGCGAACTCACCCAGCCTGTGCCCAACCATGTTCTCGGTGATGAGTAGCGGTACATGGCGCCGGCCGTCATGCACCGCGATGGTCAGCCCGACCATCTCAGGCATGATCATGGACGCGCGCGCCCAGGTGCGTATGACGGTGCGCGTACCGCCCTTTTGCGCTGCCTCGACCCGCTTCGCCAGCTTGCTGTGTACGTATGGCCCTTTTTTGACTGACCTGGACATCTTCCTCCCAGTCTCTCTTCGCAGTCCCCGCCACTGGATTAGTAGGTGAGCGAGAATTCACGGCTTTCACGTGCCCCTCAGGGCCTAGCCTACTTCTGGTACCTGCGCCGCAGGATGTGTTTGTCGGTGCGCTTGTTGTTCCTCGTCCGAGGGCCGAGCGCCGGCCTGCCCCACTTTGTCTTCCGGTGTTTCAGGCCTGCCGAGTTTTTGCCTTCGCCGCCGCCATGCGGGTGGTCGCGCGGGCTCATGACGGCGCCCCGCACCTCTGGCCTGAGGCCCTTGTGACGGGCGCGGCCGGCCTTGCCCATGCGTGTGTTCTTGTGGTCCAGGTTGCCCACCTGGCCGATGGTCGTCTTGCAGCCGTCCAGAAAACGCCGCATCTCACCCGAAGGCATACGGACCAGCGTGTAGCCTGCCTCGTGCGCCATGACCTGCGCCACTGCGCCAGCGCTGCGGACGAGCTTGCCGCCCTTGCCGGGGATTAGCTCGATATTGTGGATATATGTCCCGATGGGTACCTTGCCGAGCGGCGATGCGTTGCCCGCCTTGATCTCGGCGGCTTCGCCAGACTCGATAGCCTGGCCCACCTGCACGCCGTCGTGCGCGATGACATAGCGTTTCTGGCCGTCACCGTACTGCACCAGCGCAATGCGCGCAGTGCGGTTGGGGTCGTACTCAATCGCCACTATTTCGCCCGGGTTCTTGTGGTCCCGCGCGAAGTCAATGATCCGGTACTGGCGCTTTTCACCGCTGCCGCGGTGGCGGACCGTCAGACGGCCCTTGTTATTGCGGCCCGCACGCTGGCGGATATTGGACAGGAGCGCCTTCTCAGGTTTGTCCTTGGTGATGTCGCTGAAGTCCGGCATGATCGTGTTGCGCCGGCTGTTCGACGTTGGCTTTATCTCTTTGACGCCCATCGCCTAGGCCCCCTCGAACAGCTGGATCCTGTCGCCCGACTTGAGCGCCACGATCGCCTTCCTGAAGTCCGGCTGCCTGGATGCTTTGCGGCCAAAGCGCTTCATCTTCCCATGGACCTTGATCGTGTTCACGCCGGTCACAGTGACACTGAAGGTCTTTTCGACGGCGCGGGCAACGTCCCCCTTCGTCGCGCCGGGGGCGATCTGGAAAACATACTTGCCCTTTTCCTGGAGGATTGTGCTCTTTTCTGTGACTATTGGCCGGAGCAGGACATGCGATGTGTTCACGCTGCACTCCTCCGCGCCTTGGCAGGCTTGGCGCCAGCGGCTATAGCACGCTTCTGTGTCCGCGGTTTAGCAGCGGGCTCGCCGGCCGCAGGCGCTGGCTCTACAGGAGCTTCCCGCCTGCCGCCCCACAGGCCGTCAATAACCTTCACGGCGTCTTGCATGACGATGAGGTTGCGCGCCGTGGTGGCCTGCAGAGGGTTCAACAGCCGGGCGGCGAGTACCTCCACGTTAGGAAGGTTGGCCGCAGACTTTACGACAACGAGGTCTGTGGCCGGGGTGACAATGAGCGTCCGCCCTGTAAGGCCAAGGCCCTCGATGACCTCTTTGATGGCGCCTGTCTGGGGTTTGCTGACCTGCAGCGAGTCAAGGACGTGGAGCGCCTCATCGCGTACCTTGTCCGACAGGGCAACCCGCAGCGCCAGGCGGCGCACTTTCTTTGGCAACCGCTGCCGGTAGTCGCGCGGGTGCGGGCCGAATGCGACCGAGCCGCCCATTGACGGCGACCCCCGGCTGCCCAGGCGTGCGCGCCCTGTGTGCTTCTGCGCCCGTAGCTTGATGGTCGAGTACTCAACCTCGCCGCGGGCCTGCGTGTCGTGCGTGCCCTGGCGCTTGTTGGCAAGCTGCGTCGTCACGGCCTGGTGCAGGACTGCGTGATTAGCCGCGGCGCCCCAGACGAAGTCGCTCGCGTCTACCGCGCCCACTGCCTTGCCGTTTTTGTCTCTGACCTGGAGTTCCACAAAAGTCCCCTGTCATCAGCCGCCGGGGCGCTGTCCACACAAGCGCATGCGTCGGCCAGTTATGAATTGTCTTTACTTCTTGGCTTCAGGCTTCGGAGCAGGAGCTGGCTTCGCCGCGGCTGGCGCTGGCTTTGCTGCTTGCGCGGCGGCCGGCTTTGCTGCTCCCCGTCTCTCGGGGGCCGCGCCTTTCTTGGGCGCTGGCGGCAGAGGCCGCTTCTTTATCTTGCCCAGCTTTTCTATCCTGACGATGCCGTTGTTCGTACCTGGCACCGAACCCCTGATAAGGAGCAGGTTCTTTTCGGCGTCTGCCTTGATGATTTCGAGGCCAGTTACAGTTGACCGGTCATCTCCCATGTGGCCGGCCATGCGCGTGCCCTTCCAGACGTGGCCCGGATGTGTCGTCGAACCGATGGCGCCGGGGCCGCGGTGCCTGTCCGACTGCCCGTGCGTCTTTGGCCCGCCACGGAAGTGGTAGCGCCTCACTCCGCCCTGGAACCCACGGCCCTTCGAGCGGCCGATGACTTTTACGAGTTCTCCGGCCTGGAACACATCAGCCTTCAGGGTCTTGCCGACCTCGAACTCGCCGAGGTCTTTGACGGTGAACTCTTGCAGGTGGCGGAACCTGCCCTTGGAACGCTCAAGGTGGCCGATCTCAGGTTTTGAGAGGTTTTTCGCGGGACCAAAGCCCACCTGGACCGCCTCATAGCCATCGCGCGGCTTCGTCTTCACCTGGGTTATGACGCAAGGGCCGGCCTCGATGACGGACACGCCCTCAGTGGTCCCGTCTTCGCGGTAGACCGTTGTCATCCCCACCTTGCGGCCAAGAAGGCCTGAAATAGTCATGACTGTCTCACCGGGCAGGCCCCGCCGCCCGGCCCCTTACAACTTGATCGCTATATCAACGCCCGCAGGCACGTTCAGCCTGGTGAGCGAGTCAACCGTCTTCGACGTTGGCTCCACGATGTCTATGAGCCGCTTGTGGACGCGCAGCTCGAAGTGCTCGCGCGAGTTCTTGTCAATGTGCGGCGACCTGATGACGCAGAACCTCCGGATGGAGGTCGGCATGGGCACAGGCCCGGCCACCTGCGCGCCGGTCCGTTCAGCAGCTTCGAGGATTTGCTGGGCCGACATGTCAAGCACGCGGTGGTCGAACGCCTTGAGCACAATTCGGATCTTCTGTCCAGGCATAGTCCCTTACCTCCCCACCTGTCCGGCCTTCGCCGCAGCCTGCTTTTCCAACACGCTCTTCGGCGCGGGAGCGTAATGGTGCAGCTCCTGTACGAAGCTGGCGCGCCCGGTGGTCAGGGACCGCAGCTTTGTTGCGTACTGAAAAGTCTCGGCCAGAGGGATGTATGCCTGCACAACCTGCGTGCCCGCGGCGCCCTCCATGCTCACAATCGTCGCGCGGCGGGAGTTTAGGTCGCCCAGGACCTCGCCGAGGAACTCGGAAGGGGTGATGACCTCCATCTTCATGATGGGCTCGAGGAGGACGGGCATAGCCTTTGCCGCTGCCGCCTTGAACGCCATCGAAGATGCCACCTTGAAGGCCATCTCAGACGAGTCCACCTCGTGGTATGACGCATCGATCAGGACAGCCTTCATGTCCACAACAGGGTACCCGGCAATAATGCCGCCTTGCGCAGCCTCACGGAACCCGGCCTCAATCGGCCCGAAGAACTCCCTCGGTATTACCGCGCCAGTGATCTCATTTTCAAACTGGATGCCTGAGCCCCGCTCGAGCGGCTCCAGACGCAATGTCACATCGCCGTACTGGCCGTGCCCGCCCGTCTGGCGGACGAAACGACCCTGCGCGGAGGCGACCCTGGAGACGGTCTCGCGGTACGCCACGCGGGGCGCGCCAACAGTGGCTTCCACCTTGAACTCACGGCGCATGCGCTCAACTATGACGTCAAGGTGAAGCTCTCCCATGCCAGAGAGCACGATCTGGCCGCTTTCGGCGTCGGTGTTGACCTTCAGGGTCGGGTCTTCATCGGCCAGGCGCAGGAGCGACTGGGTCATCTTGTCCTGGTCGCCGCGTGTCTTGGCCTCAACGGCCACAGACAGCACCGGGTCAGGGAACTTGATCGCCTCGAGAACTATCGGGTTGGCGTTGTCACATAGAGTGTGGCCTGTGAAGACGTTTTTCAGGCCAATTGCCGCGACGATCTCCCCTGGGCCGGCCACTTTGATGTCCTCGCGCCGGTCCGCGTGCATGCGGAGCAGGCGGCCAATACGCTCCTTGTCACGAGTCGAAGGGTCGTAGACCGACGCGCCAGACTCTAGTTGGCCGGAGTAGACCCGGATGTAGACAAGCCGCCCGACGTGCTGGTCCGTGACCACCTTGAAAGCCAGTGCGCTAAGGGGGTCATTTGGGTTTGGCCCACGCTCCAGCTTTTCCTGTTCGTTACGCGGGTTGAACCCGTGGATAGGCGGCACGTCATACGGCGATGGCAGGTAGGCAACAATGGAGTCCAAGAGTGGGTGGATGCCGCGGTGACGGAGCGCGGAACCGCACAACACCGGGAAGATCTTGAGGTTGCAGACCGCCTTGCGCAGCCCTGCCCGCAGCTCTTCCAGGCCAAGTTCCTGACCATCCAGGTACTTGACGAGGAGAGCGTCGTCGGTCTCCGCGATTTTTTCGATCAGGTTCTTGCGGTAGAGCTCGACCTGTTCTTTCAAGTTGTCAGGCACCGGAGCTTCGCGGTGCTTGGCGGGTTCAGGGGAGTCATAAATAAACGCGGTGCGGCTCAGGAGGTCAATCATCCCCTGGAAGTTAGCCTCTGCACCGATTGGCAGCTGCATTGGCACCGCGTTGGCGACGAGCCTCCTGTGGATGCTGTCAACAGAATGGGCAAAGTCTGCGCCGAGCCGGTCCATCTTATTGACAAAGACCAGCCGCGGGACCTTGTGCCTGTCTGCCTGTCGCCACACCGTCTCTGACTGCGGCTGCACGCCCGCAACCGCGTCCAGCACCACCACGCCGCCGTCCAGCACGCGCAGGCTGCGCTCCACTTCTGCGGTGAAGTCTACGTGGCCCGGAGTGTCTATCAGGTTGATCGTGTGGCCGGCCCATTCGACCGTGGTGGCAGCCGAGCCTATGGTGATGCCGCGCTCGCGCTCCAGGTCCATGAAGTCCATGACCGTGGTGCCTTCATCGATGTTGCCGATCTTGTACGTCTGGCCGGTGAAGAAAAGCACCTGCTCAGAAGTAGTGGTCTTCCCGGCGTCAATGTGGGCGATGATGCCCATGTTCCGGACCTTTTTGAGGTCCAATTTTGCCGGTTTGGTGGTCATGGTGGTCATTCTTGCCTGCTCAGATGTGTCGTCGCCGACTGCCCGCGGCCCTTACCTGCCGCGGTTGACTCCGCCGGGGCCTACCAGCGGTAGTGGACAAACGCCCGGTTCGCCTCGGCCATGCGGTGCAACTCTTCACGCCTGCGCACTGCCGCGCCCTGGCCGCGCGAGGCGTCTAATAGCTCCCCGTAAAGTTTTTCGGCCATCGGCTTGCCGGTCCTCGCGCGGGCGGCCTCTATGACCCAACGGTGGGCCAGCGCCTGCCTGCGCTCAATGCGGACTTCAACAGGCACCTGGTACGTTGCGCCACCGACGCGGCGTGGTTTCACCTCTAGCATCGGCATACAGTTGCGCAACGCCAACTCAAGCACTTCGCTGCCTGGGCGGTTGGTCTCTTTCTCCAACATCGTCAGCGCCCCGTAGACAACGCGCCTGGCAATGGACTTCTTGCCCCGCTCCATCACCCTGTTGATAAAGCGCGTCAGTTCCGGGCTCCCATACTTGGGGTCCGGTGGCACTGGCCTCTGCACTGCACGCCTGCGCCGTGACATCCCTTACCGTACCTTCTTTACACACTGAGCCGCCTGCTCAGGCTCTGTCAGCCCGGACAGGCGGCGGTGGTCCAGCGAATGTTAGGCCTTGGGGGCGTCGGCTCCGTACTTGCTCCGGCCCTGCTTGCGGTTCTCCACGCCCCCCGTGTCAAGCGTGCCGCGGATGATGTGGTACCGCACCCCTGGGAGGTCCGGCACGCGGCCGCCGCGGATGAGCACAACGGAGTGCTCCTGCAAGTTATGGCCTTCGCCCGGGATGTAAGCCGTCACTTCGATGCCATTGGACAACCTCACTCGGGCGATCTTGCGCAGGGCCGAATTAGGCTTCTTGGGCGTCATGGTGCGGACCTGGAGGCAGACGCCCCGCTTCTGCGGGCTGCCCTTACGTCGTTCCTTCGCCTTATTTGCGAGCGAGTTAAACGAGTAACGCAGCGCCGGCGTGTTGGACTTTGTCCCGAGCTTTTTGCGCGGCTTACGCAGGAGCTGGTTGATCGTTGGCATTATTGGTCTCGCGCCTGGGCAAACTAAAGCATAGCTCTGACCAGAACTGTCAGAGCCACGGCCTGTAATTATAGGTGCGGATAATTCACGGCGTCAACGAAAACGGCACCAACCTATGCCGACAGCGCCTGCGCCGTGCCGTCCTGCGCTCACCCTCTTTGTGCTGCATGGGGCCTGCCGCACTTGTGCAGCGGCCACACTTTGCATAATGTTTCCGTGCCTGGCCGCCGCGTCCGCACGGGACGGAAACCGCGGCCGGCGGCGCGTTGCCAGCAGATCCCATGCCAACTGTAGCGACAATGGGATTCAAGTTACCGGACGGGGCCCGGTTCCTCGACGCGCTGAAAGCGCGCGATAAGACCATCAGGCTTGCTGAGTGCACACCAGGACAGTTGGCTGTTGTAGGCCGCGCCGGCGCATCCGCCGCGCTTGTATGGGCAGCCGGACTGGAGGGCGCCGCCCCTGCGGCAGTAGCAGCAGAAGCTGCAGACGCCAGGCTACCTGTCGTCCTGCTGTTGCCGCGCTTTGATGACCACGGCATTGACCTTTCACGCGGCGCAGTGGAGCTTTGCCTCCCTCCATTCACTGCCGACGAGGCGCTCCTGCGCCTTGCGCTCGTGCGAAAGAGGGCGAACCAGGCGCAGAGCGCGAACGTGCTCGCACACGGCGAGTTGCTTATTGACCTGGACCGTTACGAGGTCACTCTATCGGGCCGCAAAGCGGACCTGACATATAAGGAATATGAGCTGCTGAAATTCCTGGCATCAAACCCGGGCCGCGTCTTTTCCAGAGAGTCCCTCCTCCGCAGCGTGTGGGAGTATGACTACTTTGGCGGGACGCGCACCGTAGACGTACACGTCCGCCGCCTGCGGAGCAAGATAGACGATGTCCGCCACGGGTTCATAGAGACGGTGTGGAACGTCGGCTACAGGTTCTGCGCGCCCGGACCCGCGCCGGGCGCCTCGGAGGCCCCTGGCAGCGAGCAATAGGTGCCGCGCGCTGGCTCCGGGGCGTACGGTCCGGGCCGGCGTGTTACATACTTGTTACAAACAAAGCGGTGCTAACCGCCCGGAACGGTCCTGACGCGCCGAAAATTACTGACTGCCCCGGCCCTGCCTGTTAAGGGGTGGGTGCGTAGTGAGGGTTCCCGGATGTGGATGGCGCCAAATCAGGCGCTACTGACGGCTACTTAAGGCCCGCATCAAGCCCGCCACGTTCGTTTGACAAAAATTTCACAATGCTGAATACTCCCAGTTCTATCTGAGTTCGGACGCCATAGGCCGCATGCAACGTCTGCCACATCCAGCCGCACCCACCGGCGCAGGTCACCGCCATGCCGCAGGCAGCCCATACAGCAGACCCAATTTCCAATGAAGAGGCCGTCAAATACGTCCTCCTCTCAGCCAGCGAGCACGATGTCAAGTTCATCCGCCTGTGGTTCACAGACATCCTGGGCACGCTCAAAGGCTTCGCCATTACGGTGGACGACCTTGAAGAGGTCATGCGCAACGGGGCGAGCTTTGACGGCGGGTCGATAGCCGGCCTCGCCCGCTCCGGTGAGACCGACCTCGTGGCGGTCCCTGACCCCGCAACGTGGCAGCTCCTCCCTTGGCGGCCCAAAGAGAACGCTGTCGCCCGCATGTTTTGTGACCTCCGTACCGCTGACGGCCAGCCCGAAGAGGCCGACTCACGCGAGGTGTTGCGCCGCAACCTGCGCCGGGCAAGCGACATGGGGTTCACGTTCTACGTGGCGCCTGAGATTGAGTACTTCTACCTGCGCAGCGTGGAAGCCCCCGCGCCGCTGGACAAAGGCGGTTACTTTGACCAGACCGGCGCCGACAACATAGGCCCAGACCTCCGTCGTGACACGGTGCTGGCGCTTGAGGAGATGGGCATCCCAGTCAAGCACAGCCACCATGAAGTGTCGCAGGGCCAGCACGAGATCGTCCTCAGGCACACCAACGCGCTGAGCATGGCAGATGCGGTGATCACGTTCCGTGTCGTAGCCAAGGAGATTGCGGCGCAGCGTGGCGTTTACGCCAGCTTTATGCCCAAGCCGTTCAGCAGCCTCCACGGTTCCGGCATGCACACCCACATGTCCCTGTTCCAGGGAGACGAAAACGCTTTCTTTGCCCCTTCAGAAGAGATGAGCCTCTCACAGACTGCCAGGCAGTTCATCGCCGGCCTCATCCGCCACGCCGGAGAGATCACGGCGGTCACCAATCAGTGGGTGAACTCTTACAAGCGGCTCGTGCCTGGGTTCGAAGCGCCCGTTTTCGCCTCCTGGACAAGCTCAGGCTGGGGAGACCTCATCCGCGTGCCCGCCTTCCGCGCGGGCCGGGCGGCGGGTATGCGGGTCGAATACCGGTCCCCTGACGCTGCCTGCAACCCGTACATAGCGTTCAGCGCCATGCTGGCGGCCGGTCTTGAGGGCATCGAGAAGGAATACCCGATGCCTGAGCCCGTCAAAGGCAACCTTGCGACAATGTCCGAGGCCGAACTCGTAGAGTGCGGCATCTCCCGGCTGCCTGCCACCCTCGATGAAGCCATCCGCCAGGCGGAACAAAGCAGCCTGTTGCACCGTTCGCTCGGCCCGTCAGTGCTTGAGGGCTTCCTCAGCAACAAACGGATAGAGTGGCGCGAATACACTCGTGCCGTCACTGACTACGAGGTCGCCCGGTACCTCCCGCAGCTCTAGGTCTCTAGCTGCCCACGCACGGTCCAGCGCCGGAGCATTTGATTTATGCCAGTCCCGCCCATCCATAACAGTGATAGCCACCTGACTGACGGCCCATCGGCCACTCAGGAGGCGACCGTGGCGGACGGCCAGTATCCATTACCCAACTTCGTAGAGGTGGAGCAGCGCGGGCTGTACCTGCCTGACCATGAGCATGACGCGTGTGGCGTTGGCGTTGTGGCAAATGTGCGCGGCGAAAAATCCCACCAGATTGTTCAACAGGGGCTACAGGTCCTCATCAACCTGGGCCACCGCGGCGCCTGCGGCTGCGACCCCCTGACCGGCGACGGCGCAGGCGTCCTCATTCAGATGCCAGATGCCTTCTTCCGCAAGGAGGCCGGAAAGCAGGGCATGCATTTGCCCGCGCAGGGCCGCTATGCCGTCGCCATGTGCTTCCTGCCCAACGACAAACGCCTCCGTGCGGCATGTGAAAAAGCGGTCGAGGGCGCGGTCATCGAGCGTGGGGCCAGGCTGCTGGGCTGGCGGGACGTACCAGTGCGCCCGGAAGCTGCCGGAAATGACGCCCGCTCCCTTATGCCCGTTGTCCGGCAGCTATTTGTTGAGGCGCCAGACGGTCTGGACAGCGAGCGGTTCGAGCGCAGGCTCTTCGCGGCCCGCAAAGTGGCCGAACGCGCGGTCTCCGATATGGCGCCCGGTGGTTCCGCTGAGGCCCGCACGCTCTTCCGCGAGTTCTATGTCTGTTCTTTCTCGTCACGGACCGTCGTCTATAAGGGCATGTTGATCGCCTACCAGATCCAGCAGTTCTACCCTGACCTGGCTGACCCGGACACGGCGAGTGCTTTCGCGCTTGTCCACTCCCGGTTCAGCACCAACACACTTGGCAGCTGGAAGCTCGCGCACCCGTACCGCTACATATGCCACAACGGTGAGATCAACACTATCCGGGGCAACCGTAACTGGATGGCAGCGCGCGAGCGCACTCTCAAGTCCTGGCTCATTGGTCCGGACGCCGCGAACATCCACCCGGTGTGCGAGCCGGGCGCATCAGACACAGCTTCGCTCGACAACGCCTTCGAGCTCCTCTGGATGGGCGGCCGGTCCGTAGAGCACGCCATGGCCATGCTCATCCCAGCCGCCTGGTACGGGCACGAGTCCATGCCGTCCGAGGTGAAGGCGTTCTACGAGTACCACGGCGGGCTCATGGAACCATGGGACGGCCCTGCGCTCGTGGCCTTCACAGACGGTCAGAGCCTGGGGGCGGTGCTGGACCGCAACGGCCTGCGCCCGTTCCGCTACACAGTCACGAAGGACGGGCTGCTGGTGATGGCCTCTGAGACCGGTGTGCTGGACATAGAGCCGGAGCGCGTCCTGTACAAGGCGCGCCTGCAGCCGGGCCGCATGTTCCTCGTCAACTTCGAAGAGGGCCGCATCGTTGAGCACGAAGAGGTTATCGGCAAGCTGGCCCGGCGGCAGCCTTACGGCCGCTGGCTGGAAGAGCAACGGCTGACCATTGATGACTTGCCGAAGCCCGGTCACGTGCCTGGTATCGACCTCGACACACTGGTGACCAGGCAGGTCGCGTTCGGTTACTCACTAGAGGACCTGCGCCTGCTCATAACCCCCATGGCGGTGAACGGGTATGAGCCTGTCGGCTCAATGGGGCATGATAGCCCGTTGGCAGTGCTTTCTGACCGTCCGCAGAGCCTGTTCACTTATTTCAAGGAGCACTTCGCCCAGGTCTCCAACCCGCCCCTCGATGCCATCCGGGAAGAGCTCGTCACACAGATGTCAGTGCCCGCTGGCAGGCGTGGGCAGTTGTTCGACGAAACGCCTGAGCACGGCAGGTTGCTCCGCATAGACCACCCGGTGCTCACGAATGAAGCCCTGGCCAGGATAAAAGCCGCAGACCTCCCCGGCGTTAAGGCCAGGGTGGTCTCGGTCCTCTTCCCGGCGGCAGAAGGCGCAGGAGGCATGGAGCGCGCCCTCGGCCGCCTGCGGCGCGAGGCGTCAGAAGCGGTGCGCCAGGGCTGCACGCTGTTCGTGCTCTCTGACCGCGGTGTGGACGAAGAGAACGCCGGCGTGCCCATCCTGCTCGCAGTCGGCGCCGTCCACCACCACTTGATACGCGAGCAGACGCGGACCCAGATCGACATCATCGTGGAGTCGGGCGAGCCGCGCGAGGTCCACCACTTCGCCTGTCTGTTCGGCTACGGCGCCAGCGCCGTCAACCCGTACCTGGCGCTTGAGACGCTGGCCGGCCTGCGGCAGGCGCCCGCAGCCCCTGGAGAGCCAAGGGTCCCCGACCAGAAGACCGCCGAGTACAACTACTGCAAGGCCATTGAGAAGGGCGTCCTCAAGGTGATGTCCAAGATGGGCATCTCCACGCTACAGGGCTACATCGGCGCCCAGATATTTGAAGCCCTCGGCCTGGACCAGCAGTTTGTTGATGAAAACTTCACGTGGACGCCCTCGCGCATCGGCGGCATAGGCGTTGACGAGGTCTGCCAGGACGTCCTGGCAAACCACTCGCGTGCTTACCCGGCCATGAAAGTACCCGCCAGCCTCGCCCTTGACCTCGGCGGCCTGTACCTCTGGCGCGGTACCGGCGAACGCCACATGTGGACGCCGGAGACCATCGCCCTCCTGCAAGACGCCGTCAAGCGCAACGACCCGAAGATGTACGAGCAGTTCGAGCAGATTGTGGATGCTGAGCAGGAGGGCCACATCACCATCCGCGGACTGCTGGACTTCAACTACGACCCTGCGCAGGAAGTCCCCCTCGACCAGGTGGAGCCCGCGGAGCAAATACTGAAGCGCTTTGCCACCGGCGCCATCTCCCTTGGCTCTATCAGTAGGGAAGCCCACGAAACGCTCGCCATCGCCACGAACCGCATGGGAGGGCGCTCCAATACGGGCGAGGGCGGTGAGGACCCGGCGCGCTTCAAGCCAGACCCGAACGGCGACTCACGCTCCAGCCGTATGAAGCAGGTGGCCTCCGGGCGCTTTGGGGTCACTGCCAACTACCTTGTAAATGCGACCGACCTCCAGATAAAGATGGCTCAGGGCTCCAAGCCCGGTGAGGGCGGGCAGATCCCCGGCCACAAGATCAGCGACTACATCGCTTATATCCGCAGGACGACGCCGGGAGTCGAACTCATCTCCCCACCGCCCCACCATGACATCTACTCCATTGAGGACCTGGCCCAGCTCATCCATGACCTCAAGAACATCAACCCTGAGGCCCGCATCCACGTGAAGTTAGTGTCAGAGGCGGGTGTCGGCATCATCGCCGCCGGCGTGTCCAAGGGCAAGGGCGACGTCGTGCTCATCTCCGGCGACTCCGGCGGCACGGGTGCATCGCCACTGTCGTCCATCAAACACGGAGGCCTGCCCTGGGAGCTGGGCGTGGCGGAAACCCAGCAGGTGCTCGTCGAAAACGGCCTGCGCGGGCGTATCGTCGTGCAGACCGACGGACAACTGAAGACCAGCCGCGATATCGCAACCGCCGCCCTGCTGGGCGCCGAAGAGTGGGGCGTCGCCACGGGCGCGCTCATCACGCTTGGCTGCATCATGCTCCGCAAGTGTCACCTGAACACATGCACCGTGGGCATTGCCACGCAAGACCCGGAGCTCAGGGCGAAGTTCGCCGGCACGCCCGAGGCCACCGTGAACTACTTCACGTTCCTGGCCGAAGGACTGCGCCGCCACATGGCCCGGCTCGGCTTCCGCAGCGTGGACGAGATGGTTGGTCGCACAGACAGGCTGAAGCAAAAGGAAGGCGTTACCCACTGGAAGGCCAGGAAGCTCGACCTTTCGCGCATGCTCCTGCGCCGGGCTGCCCAGCGCAAGGGAGACTCGACATACCAGTGTCAGCCGCAAGACCACGGCCTGGCGAATGCGCTTGACTATGAATTGATCAAAGCTGCCGCGCCTGCAATTGAGCAGGGGAAGAAAGTGGCGCATATGTTCGCCGTCCGCAACTCCAACCGTACGGTCGGAGCCATGCTGAGCGGTAAGGTCGCAAAGAAATATGGCGAGGACTACTTGCCAGACGGCACGATAGCCTTCACGTTCAAGGGCTCGGCAGGCCAAAGCTTCGGCGCCTTCCTGGCGAAGGGCGTGACATTCCGGCTAGAGGGCGACTCGAACGACTCCTTTGGCAAGGGCCTCTCAGGCGGCCGCATCATAGCGGTCCCGGCCGCCGGGGCCACATTTGCGCCCGAGAAGAACGTCATCGTTGGCAACGTCGCGCTCTACGGCGCTACGGGAGGCGAAGCCTACATACGCGGCCTGGCAGGAGAGCGCTTCTGCGTCCGCAACTCGGCGGCTACAGCCGTGGTCGAGGGCACCGGCGACCATGGGTGCGAGTACATGACGGGCGGCCGCGTCGCAGTCATTGGCTGCACGGGCCGCAATTTTGCGGCGGGCATGAGCGGCGGAGTCGCATACGTGCTGGACGAAGACACCACCTTCAAGGACCGTTTCAACTCTGGCATGGCTGACATTGCGCCGCTAGCGCCGGGTTCAGAAGATGAGACAGAGCTAAGAGGGATGATCGAGGCCCACCTGCGCCACACAGGCAGCAGTGTGGCCGGACTCTTGCTGAAGGACTGGTCCTCATCCCTCACGAAGTTCAAGAAGGTGCTCCCGCGAGACTACGCCCGCGTGCTACGGGAGAAGTCGTTTCACGATGCAGCCCTGAAGGCCGAGCTGCAAAAAGGCGCCGCTTTAGCGTCGGGGAACGGCCGCCACAACGGCAAGGCCGGGGAGACCGCCCAGGTCCTGCCGCGCCTGAAGAAAGACGCGCATGGGTAAGGTCACCGGCTTCAAAGAGCTGGCGCGCATTCCTGCGGGCCGCCGTCAGGTGCAGGAGCGGGTGCATGACTGGCGTGAGGTCTACCAGCCCTGGCCTGAGAAGGACGCCCGCGCCCAGGCGGGCCGCTGCATGGACTGCGGCGTGCCGTTCTGCAACAGCGGCTGCCCGCTCGGCAACCTTATCCCTGAGTGGAACGACCTCGTCTACCACGGCAACTGGCGTGAGGCGATAGACCGCCTGCACGCCACTAATAACTTCCCGGAGTTCACAGGCCGCATCTGTCCGGCGCCGTGCGAGCCTGCCTGCACCCTCTCCATCAATATGGAGGCGGTGACGATCGAAATGATCGAGAAGGCTATCGTCGAGCGAGCCTGGAAAGAAGGCTGGATAAAGCCAGAGCCGCCACAAACACGGACCGGTAAGAAAGTGGCGGTCGTCGGCTCAGGTCCAGCGGGCATGGCGGCGGCGCAGCAACTCAACCGCGCCGGCCACCGCGTCACGCTCTTCGAGCGCAGCGAATACATCGGCGGGCTGCTCTCCCTCGGTATACCGGACTTCAAGCTCGAGAAAAGCGTCGTCGAACGCCGCGTGAAACAGATGGTTGACGAAGGCGTGGAAACACGCACCCGCGTTGACGTTGGCGGCCCTTCATTTCCGGCTGAAAAACTGATGAGCGAGTTCGACGCCGTGTGTTTGGCCGTCGGCTCCACCGTGCCGCGCGACCTTGAGGTGGAGGGCCGTTCGCTCAAGGGCGTCCACTTCGCCATGGACTACCTGTCGCAACAGAACCGGCGGACCAAGGACCACGAGTTCTCGCCGCAGGAGACCATCACGGCACGCGGTAAGCGGGTGGTCATACTTGGCGGCGGCGACACCGGCGCAGACTGCCTGGGCACTGCCCACAGGCACGGCGCGGCAGAGGTGTTGCAGTTCGAGATCATGCCGCGGCCGCCGGAGGCACGCATCCCTGTTAACCCGTGGCCACAGTGGCCCACTGCCTTCCGTACGTCCTCCGCACACGAAGAGGGCGGCCTGCGGGACTACAACATCACGACGGTGCGCCTCTCCGGTAACAACGGCGCGGTGAAACGGCTCCACTGCGCCCGCGTGGACTGGCAGCCAGACCCGCATGGCGGCATGAAGATGGTGGTCGTGCAGGGCACGGAGTTCATCGTCGAGGCCGAACTCGTCCTGCTGGCGATGGGCTTCCTGCACCCCCAGCACACCGGTCTCCTCGATGATCTTGGCGTGCAGTACGACAACCGCGGGAACGTGAAGACGGACGCCATGATGATGTCGAGTGTGCCCGGCGTGTTCTCATGCGGTGATGCGCAGCGCGGGCAGTCGCTCGTGGTGCATGCCATCGCCTCGGGCCGCATGTGCGCCCGCGGGGTGGACCTGTGGCTCATGGGCAAATCCAGCCTGCCGACAGTGCGGGGCTACGCCAGGCCGCCGCTGCCAAACGGGGCGCGGGCACAGCAATAGCCATCTACCACTGGTAGATGGTGTGCCCGTTGCCCCTCTCGCACCGGGAGGAGGTGAGGAGCATAACAATGCCTAAGCCGAAAGTAACCACCGGCTACGCCAACATCAACGGTGGCCGCTTCTATTACGAGGTCGCGGGCTCGGGCCCAGCGGTCGTCCTTGTCCACGGTTTCACGCTCGATACCCGCATGTGGGACTCGCAGTTCGAGCAGTTCGCCAGGAAGTACACCGTCATTCGTTACGACGTGCGCGGGTTCGGGAAGTCGTCGCTCCCCGACAAGCCGTACTCGAACGCCGAGGACCTGAACGGCCTGTTCGACCACCTCCGCATAGACAGGGCGGCGGTCATCGGCCTCTCGATGGGTGGCGGCATCGCCATCGAGTTCGCGGTGTTACATCAAGAACGTGTATCGGCGCTGATACCAGTGGACTCTGGCCCTAGGTCAATAGTCAAGAAAGAAGACTCGTCAGCCCACGCACAAATGCGCGAGTTCTCAGCGGCGATGGGCCAGGTTGACAGGACAGCCAGAGCCGAAGGCATCGCCGCGGCCAGGCAACATTGGCTCGGCATTGCTCTCTTCGCGCCCGAGCGTGAGCTGCCACAGGTCAAGAAGGACCTTGAACGCATAATCAGCGGCTATTCAGGTTGGCACTGGGTCAACACCTCGCTAACCCGACAATTCAATCCAGAGCCGTCAGAGCTAAATGGCCGCATCAAAGTGCCTGTGCTCATCGTGGTTGGTGGCCGAGACCTGCCCTTCTTCCACACCATAGCCCGCTCGCTATGCTCTGACATCCCTGGTTCGCGCCTGCACGTCATCCCTGGCGCCGGGCACATGTCTAATATGGATGCGCCGGAGGAGTTCAACCGTGTGGTGCTGGACTTCCTGGCCGGCGTCAGTCACTGACATTGCCAAGAACTCCCACCAATAATGCGGGCCCAATCCTCCGCATAGCCCTGGCGCAGGTCAACACCACTGTTGGCGACCTCGCAGGCAACGCGCGCATCGTGAAAGAGCGCGTCGCCGAGGCGAAGCGGCTAGGCGCAGACATCGTCGCCTTCCCGGAACTCACGCTCCCCGGCTACCCGCCGGAGGACCTGCTGCTCTCGCCCGACTTCATCGCCGGGAACGAGGCGGCACTACGAGATGTGGCCGCGCACGTTTACGGTATCGTTGCAGTCGTCGGCTTCGCAGAGCGCGCCAACGGCGCGATGGGCGTGCCACAGGCGGCTGCGGCGGCGAGCGGCCTGCCCGGCGTGCTGCACAACTCGGCGGCGGTGCTGGCTGGTGGCAGGGTCGCCCACGTCTACCGCAAGGTCCTGCTGCCCAACTACGGCGTCTTTGACGAGAAACGCTATTTCACGCCCGGCAACGAGTGCCCGGTCTTCGACATCAATGGCGTCAAAGTCGGCTTCAACGTCTGCGAAGACATCTGGTTCCCTGTCGGACCGTCAGATGTGCAGTGCGCCGCCGGGGCAGAGGCCATCATCACCATCAACGGCTCGCCGTACGAGATGGGCAAAGAGGACGTACGCGCAGGCCTCGTGCAGGCGGTGGCCAGGCGCAACAAGGCCTTCGCCGCATACGTGAACATGGTGGGCGGACAGGACGAACTGGTCTTCGACGGTGGGAGCATCCTGACGGGCCCGGACGGCGCGCTTGTGGCCCTCGGGCCGATGTTCGAAGAGGCGCTACTCGTCTATGACCTCGACATTTCACTTGTGCGGCGCGCCCGCAACGGCACGCTGCCGGCGAGCGCGACTGCGAACGACCTGCGCCGGGTGGGAAAGTCCAGCCACCACAGCCTGCCGCACATGAGGCCTGCTGCGCGCCCGATATTGGCTGCGCCAGAGGTCTGCTCCATGGGTCGCGTCGAATCCGTATACCGCGCGCTCGTGCTGGGCACGAAGGACTACTTCCGCAAGACCGGGTTCAAGAAGGCGCTCATAGGCATGTCCGGTGGAGTGGACTCCACACTCGTCTGCGCCGTCGCCGCGGACGCGCTCGGCGCTGAGAATGTGACCGGCGTCGCCATGCCGTCCCGCTTCTCTTCTGAAAACAGTTTCCTGGACGCCGCAGAGGTCTGCCGCAGGCTCGGCGTCAAGCTCTGGACCATCCCCATCGAGCCAGCCCACCGGGCCTTCGAGGGCATGCTCGCCGAGGCATACACGGGCGCTGCGCCCAACGTGGCGGAGGAGAATGTCCAGGCGCGCATCCGCGGCAACGTCCTGATGTCCCTGTCGAACAAGTTCGGCTGGCTCGTGCTCACAACTGGCAACAAGTCGGAGATGGCGACGGGCTATGCCACGCTGTACGGGGACATGGCGGGCGGCTACGCCGTGATCAAGGACGTGCCAAAGATGCTGGTCTACGAGCTCTGCCACTGGCGCAACCGCGTGGGGCCGGGCTCGCCTGTGCCGCAGTCGGTTATAGACAAGGCGCCCACGGCGGAGCTGAAGCCTAACCAGACGGACCAGGACTCGCTGCCGCCTTACGCTGTGCTCGACCGCGTCCTAGAAATGTACGTTGAGCAGCGCATGCCTATCGAAGCCATCGTCGCAGCAGAAGCCGCCCGTGCCGACGAACACGCTGATGAAGTGACAGTGCGGCGCGTCGCGAAGATGGTGGAGCGGGCAGAGTACAAACGCCGTCAGGCCGCACCCGGCGTGAAGATCACCGGTCTTGCGTTTGGCCGCGACCGCCGCATGCCCCTCGCATCCAGGTGGCAGCCGTGGGAGAAGCAGGCGGGCGGGTAGCAGCAAAACTCCCTCTCCCGCAGGGAGAGGGTTGGGGTGAGGGGCACAACCTGGTGTCACTACTTTCACGGCGCCGTGACCGGAAAAAGCGGCCGTCGCTCAAGAGAAGTCGTTCCCTTCATAACCCCTAGATAATCCGCTGGTAACTTTTGAATCATCAACATTGGCTGGTGCGGTCACAAGTCCCACAGCCGTCAAGGAGAGACCATGCCACGCACAGCAACATTAACGAAGACGTTCGCCACGCTGGCTCTGGCAGCCGTCTTCGTAGCGTCCATCGCCTGCACGGCTGGCGCCGCTAAAACGCCGGAAAGCGCTACCGCTACTGAGGCGGCTCCGACGGCACAGACGGTGCCCATCAACAACACGTCGCCGGTTGCGACCGTGCAGACCGGCGATGCCCCCCTGCGCCCTGTCGCAGTGACCGACGCCACGGCCGAAGAGATCGTCGCGGCACAGGAGCAGCTCCTCCGGGACCTTTATGAGCGGGTCGTGCCTTCAGTGGTGCGCATCGTCGCCAGCCAGGGGACATCAGGGGTAGGAGAAGGTTCAGGCTTCGTTTGGGACACCCAGGGCCACATCGTCACCAACTACCATGTTGTTCAAGGCGCCACCAGTTTGACGGTGTTCTTTCATGATGGCAGTGAATATTCCGCAGATATCGTAGGCAACGACCCCAACGCGGACCTCGCGGTGATCAAGGTTGACGCGCCCGCGTCGGTCCTGAGGCCTGCGGCCATAGGCAGCAGCGCAGAAGTCAAGCCCGGCCAGATGGCTGTTGCTATTGGCAACCCGTTCGGTGAAGACTTCACGATGACGACAGGTATCGTGAGCGCTGTGGGCCGCGTGATCGAAAGCGGGTTCAGCACCTACAACATCCCCGCAGTGCTACAGACAGACGCCGCCATTAACCCAGGAAACTCTGGCGGGCCGCTGCTTGACCGCAAGGGCCGGGTCATCGGCATCAACACGCAGATCCGCAGCGAGACAAGGCAAAGCTCCGGCGTGGGCTTCGCAGTGCCCATAGACCTCGCAAAGCGAGTGGCGCCGTCTCTCATCGCCCGGGGTCAGTACGAGTATGCGTTCCTGGGCGTGAGTGGGGAGGCGATCACAGGAGAGGCCCGCCAGGGTGGGGACCTGCCAGCGAGCCTGCGCGGGGCGATGCTGCACACCGTGACTGGTGACGGGCCGGCGGGAACGGCAGGCCTGAAGGGGGACAGTGGGCAGAGGAATTTTAGCGGCGTGCTGGTCGAGCCGAACTACGACGGCGACGTGGTCACCGCCATAGAAGGCACGCCAATACGTTCAATGAACGACCTCATCGCCTATCTCGCGCTCAACACATCACCGGGCGACACGGTCGAGTTCAAGGTCTTCCGCGGCGGCCAGGAGATAACGGTGGAAGTGACCCTCGGGACGAGGCCCAGGTAAGGACCTCCCGCCCAGTCCAACACAGCTTTCCCCTAACTCCCTCCCTGAAAGGGGCCCCTCCTGGCACGGCAGGAGGGGCCCCTCAGTTTCCGGTGAGACGCGAAGAATGTCTGAAAGTTGCGCCGCTGTCCGGTAAAGTTGCGCGATAAGTGACGTGCGCCAGTTGCAATATAGCGAACACCTGTGCTACTCTGCCGCCTGTCGCCCTTAGAGCCACAGGAGCCAGCCATGCCGCATGCCACAGCCACTGCACCGGAGTCCAGGAACGGAAATTTGACAGAGCGCGAAAAAACACTTGAACTTGCGCTCGCCCAGATCGAAAAGGCGTTCGGTCGAGGCGCTGTCATGCGCCTGAGCGAAACACAGGCGGCGGCGGGGCGGATCGCTGTCATCCCCACCGGCTCCATCGCGCTGGACATGGCCCTCGGCGTCGGCGGGCTGCCCCGCGGGCGCGTGATAGAGATCTTCGGTGCAGAGTCGGCAGGAAAGTCAACGCTGGCGCTGACCATCCTGGGGCAGGCCCAGAAGCTCGGTGGCGCCGCAGCCTATATTGACGTTGAGCACGCCATGGACCCGGCCTACGCCAAAGTCTGCGGCGTAGACATCGAGAAGCTGCTCATATCACAGCCTGACTCCGCCGAGCAGGCGCTGGAAATCACCGACTACCTTGTGCGCAGCGGAGCGCTGGACGTTGTCGTGATTGACAGCGTGGCCGCTCTCGTACCCGCGGCGGAGCTTGAAGGCGAGATGGGTGATGCGCACATCGGCCTGCAAGCGCGCATCATGTCGCAGGCGCTCCGCAAGCTCACAGGCACCATCAGCAAGACCAACACCGTCGCCATTTTCATCAACCAGTTGCGTGAAAAGGTAGGCGTCATTTTCGGCAACCCGGAGGTCACACCCGGGGGCCGGGCCTTGAAGTTCTACAGTTCCGTCCGCATTGACCTGCGCCGGGTGGAGTCCATCAAGGTCGGGAACGACATCATCGGCAACCGGGTCCGCGCCCGCGTGGTGAAAAACAAGGTCGCGGCGCCCTTCCGCACCGCTGAGATCGAGATCATGTTCAACGAGGGCATCTCAGGGGAAGGCGCACTGCTTGACATGGGCGTCGAGCGCGGAGTGCTCAAGAAGAACGGCGCATTTTTCTCCTTCGGTGACATGCGCCTGGGCCAGGGCCGCGAGGCGGCGCGTGAGTTCCTCAAGAAGAACACTGACGTCCGGGACAACATTGAAAAGGCGCTGCGCGCGCTTACGCCCGCGGCGGGCTCAGGCGACGAAACGGTCGCCGAAGAGGAACCGGCGAACGGCGGCTAGGCGAGCGGTCAGGCCTCGTAACAAGAGCCGCGTTTTGGGGCCGGTCTCCCACCCTCAACGCTGTCATCGCTGCGCGGTAGACTTGCAGACAGAGCTAGTCCGCTCCGGACGGTCCAGAGCAAGTCAACCAAATGGCCCTGTCAGTCCTCCTTATCATCGTCGCTGTCCTTGGCAGCGCATTCATCAGCGCGTCTGAGACCGCGCTGCTCACCGTCAACAAGGTCCGTATACGCGCCCTTGCCAACGAGGGCGATAAGCGGGCGCAGAGCATCCTTGGCCTAACGAAGCGGCCGGAGAGGTTCTTCGGCGCAATCCTCCTCGCCAACAACATCCTGCAAATGGCATTGGGCGCCGTTGCCACAAGCGTTGCTATCAGCATCGGCGGCAACAACGGTGGCGTGGTCGCTGCGGCGACAATCGGCGCCACCGCCCTCGTCGTCCTCTTTGGCGAGCTTACGCCCAAGACAATAGCCGCCGTTTTTCCAAACCCCATCGCGCTGCAAGTAGCGCGCGTCATTTACTGGCTGACACGTGTCAGCTGGCCCGTTGTGTGGGTGTTCGCCCTGCTGCCCGCCGCCCTGACGCGCCTGCTGGGAGGCCGCGACGCGATGAAGTCCCCGACCGTGACGGAGAAAGAACTCCGTATGCTCATTGACGTGGGCGAGGAGGAGGGTACGGTCGAAAAGGCCCAGGGCAAGCTGCTCGAAAACATCTTCCGCTTCGGCGAGACCGAAGTCCGTGACGTTATGACCCCACGCAACGACATCGTCTGGGTGCACGCCGATATGACCCTGGGGGACTTCATGTCCGCCTATCACAAGACGGCCCACAGCCGGTTCCCAGTTTATGACGAGGACTACGACGATGTGGTCGGGGTCCTCTCCATCAAAGACCTGATGCTCGCAGTTTCGTCAGGAAAGCTGGACCCGGCTCAAGCCGTTTCAAAAATGGCCCGCCTGGCGCTGTTTGTCCCGGAGACTAAGCACCTCGACGACCTCTTCCGCACCATGCAGCAGGCGGGCCAAAGGGCGGCGCTTGTAGTGGATGAGTACGGGGGAGTTTCGGGCCTAATTACTCTTAGCCGAGTCCTGGAGCGCATTGTGGGCAGGACCGGCGAGGAAGGCAGCAGGCCTGAGCAACGTTTCGTCACCGTGGACCAAGACACGTTCATGGTGGACGGTGGACTGTCTCTGGTAGAGGCTAACGATGCGCTGAACCTCGGCCTGCCGTACGGCGATTACCACACGGTCGCCGGGTTCATCCTGGAGCAGCTCCAGCGCATACCCTCGCCGGGCGACCGCGTGAGGTACGGAGATGTGCGCCTGCAAGTCGCGGAAATTGACGGCAACCGCATTGCAAAGGTGCGTGTCCGGCGGCGGCCCAGAAACCCTGAAGCAGCCTCCGTTGCCTGAGCCAAGCCCTCTCCCAACGGGAGATGGTGGAAGCCTGCCCCGGCGAAAGCCGGGGTGAGCGCAACGATGGGCCAGCCCCCACAATTCGTGAAGGCGCTCGAAACCGGGCTACTGCGAGCGGGTGCTGACTTTTCGCAGCCTCTCCTGCTTGCCGTATCCGGCGGGCCCGACTCGACCGCGCTCTTGCTGGGCTGCTGCGCGCTGCGCGACCGGACCGGCATGTCCATCGCCGCGGCACACTTCAACCATGAGCTCCGGAGCGGCGCAGGTGGAGACGCCCGCTTTGTCGAGGACCTGTGCAGCACGCTGGGCGTCAGCTTCACAGGAGGGGCTGAGGGCGTCGCTTTATTTGCAAGAAGGGAGCGCCTATCAGTCGAACAGGCGGCGCGTGACCTGCGTTATGCCTTCCTCGCGCGGGCCTCAGCACAGGCCCGCGCCCAGGGAGTGGCTACCGGCCACACACTCGACGACCAGGCCGAGACCGTGCTGCTGCACCTGGTCCGCGGCTCGGGTACGCGCGGCCTTGCAGGCATGAGGCCCCGGTCGGTCAGGACTCCCGCACACGGCGCGCCTGCGCTCACCGTATTGCGGCCCATGCTTGGCATCTCACATGCCGACGCTCTCGGCTACTGCCGTGCCCGGGGCGTGGCGCCCAGGTCAGACCCCACCAACCGGGACATTAAGTTTGCTCGTAACCGCATCCGGCTGCGCGTGTTGCCGGAGATGGTGAAGCTCAACCCCGAGGCCGTCAGGGCGATAGCGCGGATGGCCAATGCCGCCGCCGATGACTCCGACGCGCTAGAGGCGACGGCTGATGTGGTCCGACGGCGTGCACTCCGGCGACCTCCCGCCGAGTTCGACAGGCGCCAGCTCGTAGCTGCTCACCCTGCCCTGGCACGGCGCCTGCTCGTAACTGCTTTCGAGGCCGTGGCCGGCACGGCGGAAGCGCTTGAAAGCTCTCACCTGGCAGCCATGCTCGCAGCCGCAGCGGCGGGCGCAGGCCGGTCGCTCGACCTGCCACACGGGGTGAAATTCGAGACGACACACGCCATCGCAAATCTCACGCCCACCACAGGCAGCACACAGGCGACGTCAGCGCTCCCCGCAAGCGTCCCCGAATTTCAAGTCGTTGTGCCGGGTGTCACGGGCCTGCCTGGCGGCATCGTCATTGAAGCCAGCGTCGTTGCCCGGCCCAGGTCACCCTCAGGCTCAGGCGCGACGGTCCACGTGGAGGCAGGACTGGCACGCGCGCCGCTGCTGGTCCGGTCAAGGCGGCGGGGCGACAGGTTCCACCCGCTGGGGATGCCTGGCCCGGCCAAGCTACAGGACTTCTTCACAGGGCAGCACGTGGCCAGAGAGTTGCGAGACCGGGCGCCGTTGGTCGAAGGCCCCCACGGCATCGTCTGGGTGGCAGGTTACCGGATCGCTGAATGGGCCAAGGTCCCGCGAGGCGCCAAACGAGCGCTTAAGCTGGAGATAAGGCCATCTCCGGTTTGAGACCGCAGGCAACCGACGGAAATAAGGGGCCCGAGGTCAAGCCACCCTGGCAAGCCTTGGGTTCTGAGCGAGGCCCGGAATCCGGCCTCTGCGAGCTACGTTCTTCCCGCTGATTTCCTTCACGTCTGCGCTGAAAGGCACAGGCTGTGCGCCTGCAACGTAGCGGCTCACCGCGAACCCGGCTACAGGCGCCTTTGAGGCGACAAAGAGCTTGATGAGCTCCGGCGTCATGTCTCCGCCAACGTGTATCTCCACGTGGTTGTAGCCCGCCTGGTCCAGCCGTGCTCGCAATTCTTTGACCAGGTCCGGCGTCACTCCGCCGCGCTCCTCAGGCGTCTCCAGGCGCACGCCGCGCAGCTTGTCACGGAGAGACTTCGCCACCTCTAGCGATTCCTCCACCTCGTCCCGCATTGTGTCGACAAGCGCAACCCTTGGCACTTCCGGCGGCATGTGCTTGTCAAATGCGGCAAGCGCACGGACCGTGTCGCCCAGGAGGAGGACCAACGCGTGCGGCATCGTACCTGTTGGAGTGTGGCCTGCCAGCCGGCCGCCCAGCACCGACGACCCTGTTGCGCACTTCCCGCCCGAAACGGCTGAGTAGTCCAGCAGCCCTGCAACGGATGGGTGGACGTACCGTGCTCCTACACAGGCGACGGGTATCGTGCCGGCCGCGTCAACGCACTCCCGCGCCGCCGTTGCCCAGCCGGAGCAGGAAGCCAGGGTGCCGCAGATGGCCGTCTCGTAGAGCCCGAAGGACGCATAAGGGGCGCGGACACGCAGCACCACCTCGCCCTTCGATACATGTGTGCCCTCAGGCAGGGCAAAGACCTCTCGCCCGTGTTCCGGCAGCACCCGGTTCAGGAGGGCCTTGGCCTCTGCGACACCGCACAGCACAGCGTCACGGCCAGCCGTGAATTCCATTACTACGTCCGGGTTTACACCTTCGCTCCGCAGGATGCTCAGAGCGCGGTGAAGGTGGATGTCGGCAGTGTCGCCCACCAGGACGGGGCGGGAGATTTCAAATTCGTTTGTGTTCATTCGCCTGCTGCAGTGCTGCTGCCCTGCGCCGGGGTGCAACGCAGGATAGGGAGGGCCCGTGTGAACTGGCCTCCGAGGCCTTACTCTAGTTGCATAGGGTGCAAGACGGCAAGGTAGCGGCCTGCCACACTGACTGAGGGTCAGGCACGCCGGACTTTCGGGATACCGCCAAAGCGCAGCCTGAGCAGCCCCTTTACGTCTTGCCAGGCCGTCTGGATGACCTTCACCCGCGAGTCCGGGTCGTCCTCCCAGTGGACGGGGACCTCTTTGATCTTCCAGCCGTTTTTCAGGGCCACGAGCAGCAGTTCGGTGTCGAAGAACCAGGCGTTGTCCTTCACGTGGGGTAGGAGCGCCTGTGCCGCCTGCGCGCTCACCGCCTTGAACCCGCACTGGGCGTCGTGGAAAGGCGTGCAGAACATGGTCCTGAACAGGGCGCTGTACCCGCGCGAGGTGACCTCCCTCTTCAGGCTGCGGCCCACGACGTCGGAGCCTTTCATCAGCCGGGAGCCGATAGCGAGGTCGGACCCATCATCCGCCACTGCATTGACCAGCTGTGGCAGGTGCTTCAGGTCCGTCGAAAGGTCAACGTCCATGTAGCAGCGCACGTCGGCGGTGCTCTCCAGCCACGCCTGCTTGAGCGCCCGGCCCCGGCCGCGCTGCGAAAGGTGGGTGACTGTGATGTCCGGCCGCCCCCTAGCAAGCTCTTGCGCCACCTGCTGGGTGCGGTCGGTCGAGCCATTGTCGGCAACCTTTATACGCCACTCCCGCTCAGGGTGGAGCCTGGTGAATGCGGTGATTTTCTCGACAGCGACCGGCAGGCCCTTCTCTTCATTAAGGACCGGGATGACGACCTCTACAGAGACTGGCATGCCGCGACACTACCACGGGGCGACGGAGCGCCGGAAGGGCGCAGCCCGTGAGGCGGGTCACTTGGTGACAAAGCGGCTCTGCTGCACCCGCTACCGGGCAATGTACGGGCATATTGCATACGCCCCTACCACCGAAACCGGACCGGCGATGACTTCGACAGAGTCTGACTATCCCGAAGCGCCGCTGGCCTCCTTTGTACGTTCTCCTCTAAAGGGACAGGAGTTCTTGTGGAGGACATCCAGAAATTCAGTCTGCAAGGACTTGTTTCGAGATAGTTCCGATCTCTGACTGACCACCTGACAGGGGGAATTACTGGATCTTTTCAAACCCAGGGGGCCGTCTCATGCCAGAGCCGTTCGGCGAAAGTGCCGCGTCCACGTGTCAATCTCAGCGGTCAACATCGAGTCAGCGGCATGTGCTGACAAGCGACGTGGTAACGCCCTGTCCTGATGCATCTCGACCAATCATGCGATATTCTTGGAGCCGCCTTCGCCGTCTGCTCGAGGGGGCCGCGAGGTTGTTTTTCCACTGGAGGCAAAAGGACCAACTGTGAAAGTCAGCAACATCTCGAGCGACGTTTTCTAACCGCCGGGCGCGCTTCCGTAACGCCGCCTGTTGCGGGTCTTGCCCCTCACCCTGCGACCAGCTGTCGCGGGGACCCCGTCCCGCAAGGGAGTGGGAGAGGGCCGGAGGCAGTCGAGATGTTGCGTGTCAGCGCCCTGTCGAAGTCTTTTGGTGCGCAGCAGGTCCTATCAGAGGTTTCTTTTGTCATCAGCCGCGGCGACCATGCCGGTCTCATAGGGCCGAACGGCGCGGGGAAGTCCACGCTCCTCGACATAATCGTGGGGCGGGTGACACCGGATGATGGCCACGCGCGTGTTGATCTCCATGCACGCATTGGATATCTGCCCCAAGGGTTAGAACCTGCCGCTCATATGAGCGTGGCCGAGGCCGTCCGGAGCGCGGTGCCCGGTCTCGAAGCGGCGCGTCAACAAATGGAGCGCGCAGCGACAGCGCTCGTGGGCCGAGAGCCATCGGTAGACCAGATTGAGGCATATTCGATCGCTAATGAACGATTTGAGGCGTTGGGCGGCTACGAGATGGACGTGGAAATGCCAGTCGTGCTCTCCAGGCTGGGATTAGCCGGGATCGGGCTAGACGTCAGGGTGGAGCGGCTCAGCGGTGGGCAGCGAGCCCGCGTGGCGCTGGCGGGCCTCCTGTTGTCCAGGCCAGACATCCTGCTCCTTGATGAGCCCACAAACCACCTGGACTTCGACGGCCTGGAATGGGTGGAAGGATTCGTCAAGGGTTTCTCTGGAGCTGCGCTCATTGTTTCGCACGACCGCGTCTTTCTGGACCGTACGGTCACGCGCATCTTCGAGTTGGATGCCGCTACGCACAGGCTCACCGAATTCGCGGGCAACTACAGCACCTACGCTGCTGAGAAAGCACGCCGCCTCCAGGCGCAATGGTCGGCATACCGCGACCAGGAGTTAGAGGTCCAGAAAATGAAGACGGACCTCGCTCGCCTCAAGGCGCGGTCAGCGCAGATCCAGGGCGCCGGCCGGCGGTTCGCTGCTGGGCACGACCATTACAACCGGATTGCCAAAAAAGTCGCCCGTCTCGCCGTGTCACGCGAACGCAAGCTCGATAAGTACCTGGAGTCTTCCGAGAGGGTCGGGAAACCTGCGCAACAATGGCGGCTGAAGCTGAAATTCCAGGCCGGTGACCGCGGGGGCGACACAGTAGCCGCTCTCAGTGATTGCGGTTTCTCGTTCGGCGGCGGCCCTGTGCTAGCTGACGTGGGTCTTGTGCTGAAACACGGAGACAGGGTGGCACTCGTGGGGCCTAACGGCAGCGGCAAGACGACACTTCTCCGTCTGCTGGCGGGTGAATTGACCCCATCTGCTGGCTCTCTCAGGCTCGGAGCGAACGTCAAGATAGGTTACCTCCCCCAGCAGCAGGAGGACCTTCCCGCGGGAATGACGCCGCTTTCGCTCATGAGAGGCCGGTCGGCAGTGGACGAGACTGAAGCCCGCACTTTTCTGCACCAGTTCCTCTTCACGGGCGATCAGGTATTCACCAGAGTGGGCAACCTCAGCTACGGTGAGCGAGTTCGTCTGATGCTGGCGCTGCTCGTCGCGTCCGGGTGCAACTTACTGCTTCTGGACGAGCCGCTCAACCACCTGGACATACCGTCGCGTGAGCGGTTTGAGGAGGCTCTAGAGCAGTTCAGCGGGACAGTCGTGACCGTAACCCACGACCGTGCGTTCATAGCGGCCTACGCCACATCAGTCTGGGGACTCGTGCCTTACGCGTCCGGAAGCGCACTCCACGCTACCTGACAACACTCGCCTTTTCCAGGGTCCGCTGTAGGAGCGGGTCACACTCTGCTTCGGCAAGATCACTAACCCAGGATATGATTCCAAGTCTACTGAACGGTCTCTAGTGGTAGAAGTGGCGGGTGCCGGTAAAGACCATCGCCATACCGTGCTTGTCCGCAGCCGAGATCACCTCTTCGTCCCTGATCGAGCCGCCGGGCTGAACAACAGCCGTCACCCCCGCCTTCGCGGCAAGCTCCAGGCCGTCGGCAAACGGGAAGAATGCGTCCGAGGACAGCACCGTGCCTGTCGCCCGCTCCCCGGCGGTCTTGACCGCGATGTGGACGCTGTTGATGCGGTTAGGCTGGCCTGCGCCTATGCCAATGACCGCCCGGTCTCGCACCAGCACGATGGCGTTGGACTTTGTGGGGATGCAGGCCCGCCAGGCAAAGTCCAGGTCCTCCATCTCCCGCGAAGTCGGCTTGCGCTTCGTCACCACGTCCCAGCGGTCGGGGTCCTCCTCGATCACGTCAGGCGTCTGGACGAGCGCGCCGCCGGATATCTGGCGCACCACCAGAGGCGGCTTCACAGGCACCGGCGCCTTCAGGATGCGGATGTTCTTCCTCTTCTCCAGGTTTTCCACCGCGGCCGGCTCGAAGTCCGGAGCGATGACAACCTCGAAGAAGACGCCCTTCATCGCCTCAGCCACCGCCGCTGTGAGCTTGCGGTTGCAGGCCACGATGCCTCCGTAGGCGGACACGGGGTCGCCCGCGAAGGCCCTCCGGTACGCCTCAGCCTGGTTGGAGTGCGCGGCCAGTCCGCACGGGTTGTTGTGCTTGACGATAGCGACAACCTGCTCGGAGAAGAGGGCTGCGGCGTCAATCGCGGCTGCAGCGTCGAGGTAGTTGTTGTAAGACATCTCTTTGCCGTGGAGCTGCTGCGCCGCCGCCAGGCCGCGCTTCGGCCCGGGAAGGGCGTAGAGAGCGCCCGCCTGGTGCGGGTTCTCTCCGTAACGCAGGGACTGCACGCGGGCGTAGCCAACCGTCAGCTCATCGGGGAACAGGACATCGCCCTCCTGCTTCCTGCCCTCCCGCAGGTACCCGGCGATGGTCGTGTCGTACAACGCCACATGCTGGAACGCCTTTGCCGCAAGACGGCGGCGTTCCTCTGTCGGCACGCCGCCTGAGCGGGTCATCTCGGCGACCGGGCTGTAGTCGGCGGGGTCTACGACGACCACAACGTGTGGGAAGTTCTTTGCCGCGGCACGCAGCAGCGCTGGGCCGCCGATGTCTATGTTCTCCAGGGCATCTTCCAGCCTGACTTGAGGTTTGGAAATGGTCTCCACAAACGGGTACAAGTTGCCGACAACAATGTCTATTTGCCCGATGCCCAGCCTGGTGAGCTCCTCCATGTGCGAAGGGACATCCCGGCGGGCCAGGATGCCCCCATGGATGCTGGGGTGCAGCGTCTTCACCCGGCCGTCCAGGATCTCCGGTGCGCCCGTGACTTCTGACACCTGCGTGGCTGGCACGTTGGCGTCGCTTAGTGCCTTGAAGGTGCCGCCGGAACTGATAATGCGGTACTTGGCCGCGACGAGCGCCCGGGCGAAGTCAACGATTCCCGCTTTGTTGTGGACGCTGATAAGCGCGTTCATGTTGTCCTTGCCTTGCCAGATGACCGCCGCCCGTGCCCGTGACGCAGTGCGGATGGGGTCAGCCCTTCAGTATCACACGCTCATTGCCACTTGCGGCAATGACGCGGCCGAGGCGCCATGAGCCTGGCACAGCGGCCAGCACCTCGCTCGCTGACCGCGGCGGGACCACCAGCACCATACCCACGCCCATGTTGAAGACCCGGAACATCTCTTGTTCGTCCACATTGCCACGCGCCCGGATGAACCGGAACAGCGGTGGGACAGACCAGGACTTCAGGTCTATTTCAGCCGCCTGCCCCTCTGCCAGCGACCTCGGCAGGTTCTTGTACACGCCGCCGCCGGTGATGTGGGCCATGCCTCGTATCTTGCCCAGAACCGGCCTCAACGCCGAAAGGTAGCTGCGGTGCGGCTCAAGCAGCGCCTCGCCAAATGTGCGGTCCAGACCTGGCACGCGGTCGTGCAGGGCGCGCGGGCTTTCGTCCGTTCCGAAGACCGACCGCACCAGCGAGTATCCGTTCGTGTGCAGCCCGCTGGAGGGCAGTCCGACCAGCACGTCGCCTGGCCGCGATGAGTCCGCCCTGAGCAGAGCGTCTTTGCGCACTGAGCCGACGATGAACCCAGCCAGGTCAAAGTCGTTGCCGTGATAGACGCCGGGCAGCGTGGCCGTCTCGCCGCCCAGCAGCGCGCAGCCAGCGGTGGCGCAGGCCTCTGCCACGCCTTTTACGATGCCCGCAACGCGCTCGCCGTCCATCCGGCCGACGCCGATGTAGTCCAGGAAAAACATCGGCGTTGCGCCGGCCGGCAGGATGTCATTGACGCAGTGGTTGACGATGTCGTGGCCCACGGTGTCGTACCGGCCCAAGGCGACGGCGATGCGTATCTTGGTGCCCACGCCGTCGGTGCTAGCCACGAGCAGCATGTTGCCTTGCGGGTCAGGGTCAAACACGCCGCCGAAAAACCCCGGCCCGCTGATGACCCGCGCGCCCAGGGTGGGCCATGCGAGCTTCTTGATGTGCTCTTTGACCGCGGCGGCCGCGTCAAGGTTGACTCCGGCGTCCAGGTAGGTCTTGCCAGGCCCATCAGGCATTTACCGTGCTCGCTCGGCAGGGATATGTGGCAAACGGCCCGCTACCGCACCTGCCGATGGTGCAAGTATAAGGGTGGAGGGCAGCCTGGCAGCCGTCAGTTGCCCAAGCTGGGTGCGAGCGCCTCTGAAGTCTCGTGCGACTTGCCGTTTGCGGCGTGACGGCCGGGAGGCTCCAGCTGCAGCTTGTCCATCTCAAGCTGAACCGGGATTGGGTACTTGCCTGTGAAGCACCCCCGGCAATAGCCGCCGTCATTCACGCCCACGGCCTTCATGAGTGAGGGCACGTCTAGGAAAGCGAGCGTGTCCGCATTTATGAACTGCCTGATCTCTTCGACAGACTTGTGGGAGGCGATGAGCTGGCCGAGCGTGCCCATGTCTACTCCAAAGTGGCAAGGGGCAATGATGGGCGGCGCGCAGACGCGCATGTGGACCTCGCTTGCGCCCGCGTCGCGGATCAGTTTGAGCACCCAGGGCGTGGTCGTGCCGCGCACAATAGAGTCGTCAACGACTACCACGCGCTTGCCCTTCAGGACTCCCGGGAGGGCGTTGTACTTCAGCTTCACGCCAAGTTCCCGCATGCGCTGGTCTGGCTGTATGAATGTGCGGCCCACGTAGCGGTTCTTCACCAGGCCGTCACCGTACGGGATGCCGGATGCCTGGGCGAACCCTACAGCTGCCGCAATGGACGAATCCGGCACGCCTATCACCATGTCGGCCGCCACCGGGTGCTGCCGCCACAGTTCTGCACCCATGGACATGCGGGTGTTGTAGGCCAGCTTTCCGCCCAGGACCGAGTCCGGCCTGGCGAAGTAAATGTGCTCGAAGACACACATCGCATGAGTCGCCCTGGCGCCTTGCCACACCGACGAACTCAGGCCGTCCGCGTTGACGACCACAGTCTCACCCGGCGCAAGCTCGCGCTTGAATTGCGCGCCAATCTGGTCCAGCGCGCACGACTCTGAGGCGATCACCCACCCGCTATTTAGCCGGCCGATGCACAGCGGCCTGACGCCTAGCGGGTCCCGCACCCCGACCAGTTCGCCTCTGGTGAGCATAACGAGCGAGTAAGCGCCCCTGAGCTTGCGCATGCAGTAGGCGGACCGCTCCTCCCAGGTCTCGCCTGGCGCCGTGGCGTAGAGCTCCGCTATTACTTCAGAGTCTGTCGAGCCGGTGAATACCGACCCCCAGTCCCGGACCAGCTCTTCTCTGAGCTCGCGGGCGTTTATCACATTCCCGTTATGGCCCAATGCAAGCTCGCCGCGCGGGCCGCGCACGATGAGCGGCTGCGCATTTGAGCGCTTGCTCGACCCCATCGTCGAATACCGGGTGTGGCCTATCGCCGCATGTCCGGGGAGCGCAGCCAGGTCGTCAGGCTTGAACACCTGGGTGACCAGCCCCATGTCGGCCCGGAGGTGCAGGCGCCCGCCGTCCGTCGATGCGATGCCGGCGCTCTCCTGTCCCCGGTGCTGGAGGGCGAAGAGGCCGAAGAATGTGGTGTTGGCCACCTGCTCGCCCGGCAGGTAAGCGCCAATGATGCCGCACGCTTCACGGGGGCTTTCGCCGTCTCCGTGGGGACCGTGTGGCCGGACGTGGTTGTCCTGGCTGGCGCCGGTGGTCAGCGGCATCCCCTTGTGTATGGTTGGAGAGCGAACGGACAGGAGCGGACGACTGGCGGCGGAGCGGCCGCGCCAGCCCTCGCATTCTAAGGGCGTCTTGCTGCGGGGGTCAACGTGACAGACGCTGACAGGCATGTGTGCAAAGCGCAGGGGTCAGGACGACTTGCATCTCAACAGCCGCCAGCTGACTATCCGTGCTGTGTTGACCCTTCTGGCTCAAGCAGGAGGAAAAACTCCCGGTTCCCTTCGTCTCCCAGTATGGGCGAGGTCGTCAGCCCCCGGACACGCACGCGGTTGTCTATTGCCCAGCGGACGACGCGCCCGATAACGGCTGCATGCACCCCCAGATCTGTGATGACGCCCTTCGCGCCGACCTCGTCCCTCTCCGCTTCGAACTGTGGCTTCAGCAGAGCGACCGCCTGCCCTCCAGGCTTCAGGTGGCCCAGCACTGGCCCGAGCACGAGCCGCAATGATATGAAGGACACGTCTACTGTGACGAGGTCAACCATTTCTGGCAGCTCGAACGGGTGGCGGGCGTTGACCTTCTCTGCGCATACAACGCGAGGGTCCGCCCTTAGCTTCGCGTGGAGCTGTCCCCGGCCAACGTCTACTGCATACACACGGCAGGCGCCGGCCTGGAGCAGGCAGTCGGTGAAGCCTCCCGTGGACGCGCCAACATCAAGGGCCACTAGCCCGGCGGGGCCAACGCCAAATGCCGCCAGGGAGTGAGCGAGCTTGTCGCCACCCCTTGACACATACCTGGACCGTTGGCGGACGGTGACCTCCTGGTCTGGGGAAATCATCGTGCCTGGAGTGGGCCTGCCCCACCCCTTCCAGCCGGGCAGTGCAACCTCGCCAGCCATAATCAGCGCCTGGGCCTTTTCGCGCGACTCTGCCAGCCCGCGCTCAGCCACAGCTTTGTCCAGGCGCACCTTTTGTGCCCTGCCCGCACTGGGGCTGCGCATCCTTGACTCAGGCCGCTTCACCGTGCCAGGCTCCTTCGCCAGGGACCAGCAGTACAAGCTCCCGGCCGCCTTGTGAGTGGCACCTACGTTGACCTGTCATTTCATTGACACCTATCATGCGGACATGGCCAACGCCGTGAGGAGCCCACAGGACCATGCCCCCGCAGCGCCTATTGTCAGCCCGACGGGCGCCCAGGCGGTCATGAGCATGTTGATGGGGCTGGTCCAGTCCATCCGGCCAAAGCAGGCTGCCAAAAATGGCCTCCTCCTCGTGCCGCTTGTGTTCTCTGTCAACAAGTGGTGGGAACCGACCGACGTCTCGGGCATGGCGATAGTAACCGGCAAAGCCCTCGCCGGGTTCGCCCTCTTCGCAGCGCTATCAGGCGCGGTGTACTTGGTCAATGACCTGCTGGATGTTGAACGGGACCGCGCCCACCCGGTGAAGCGCAACCGGCCGATAGCGGCAGGCAAGCTCCCTGTCTCCGTCGCCTGGGGCGCGGCTGCGGTCATCTGCGCGGGAACGCTGGCGCTGTCTTTCCTGCTCCAGCCCGCCTTCGGCTTCGCCGCCCTGGGATACGCGGTCCTCAACTTCGCATACAGCCTTGTCGTCAAGCACATAGTGATACTGGACGTGATGTCGGTGGCTGCGGGCTTCGTCACCCGAGCCGTGGCTGGGTCGTTTGCGATTGACCGTTCGACGATGCGTCCCGACAGCGGCGAGTTCGTCCTGGACATCACGATTTCGCCGTGGCTCTACGTTGTCACAGCGCTAGGTGCGCTTTTCATCGCCCTGGCAAAGAGGCGGAGCGAGCTTGCTGCCGCCGGCGAGAAATCGGCCGAGCAGCGCACAGCATTGTCTGAATACACGGTCGGGCTGCTCGACCAGCTGACCGCCATAGTGGCGCCTGCCACGCTCCTCGCCTACACCCTGTACACGTTCAGTGGTGAGGCCTTCGGCGAGCCCAACATCCCTGCGAACGGCTCGATGATGCTGACCGTGCCGTTCGTTGCATACGGCCTGTTCCGCTACCTGTACCTGGTGCACAAGCGCAACCTGGGCGAAGCGCCCGAAGAGGTACTTCTGAACGACCGCCCGTTCCTGGTCAACGGCGTCCTGTGGCTGCTCACCGCTGCAGGGGTGCTGCTGGTCAACCGGCTAAGCATGTAGAGGACGGGCCCCCTCTCCCAGTGAGAGAGCGACTGTGTTGGATGTCAATGGCATCAAGTGGTATCGGATTGAGGCGAGGGAGAAGCGAGCATCCAGCGTCGCTCTTAGCCTGTCCTCTTGCAGGATGTGGGCCGGAGCATAGTGGAGGGCCTAGAATCTAGCTCGAATGACGACGCGCGGTCATCCGAATTAGATTCTGAGGGCCTTTGGCCCCCCCGAATGACAAAGTCTAGCCGAGGCAGGATGTCAACAGGGCGAACCTGGTCCAGGATCTCGGGCGCAACTGGGACAGCAGACCGCTGGAGACAGCGGACCACACGGAAACAGGCCGGCAAGGGCAGCGGAGGAACAAATGCAGCAGCAACAGCGGATGGTTGACCCGAACGACGTCGTGATGACGGGTGAGAATTCGTTCATCAGGCTAAGCGATGACGGGGGCAAGACCGTAACGGACAGGGTGAGCCACTGGCGGGTGCTGTGGTCGCCCGCGGGCCAGGGCCACGTGCTCTTCATCCAGAGCGCGCTGGCTGGAAAATCGCCGGTGGTCTACGCAGACAACGCCGGCGTGGCCAGGTACCTGCAACGCACGATCGAGTCGCTGCTCCATAAGCCGTTCGCTGACGAATCGCTGCCAGTTATTGACGCCGAGTTCGAACGGACAGGGAACTCGCTGAGCACGGTGGAAGAGCGAGTCATGTCATCGGACGACGAAGTCATCCTGACCTGGTGGGACTTCCTCCCGCCGTTCGTGCTGACCATGCCGCCCGGAGCGATGGACCGCCCCATCGGGGTATACAGCACGTTCCTGCCTGCACATGGAGCGCAGGTATCGGTAAACGGGCAAGGTTCGCAGGCGAAAGTGTGGCCACAGGACCGCTTCGGCAGGCCGGCATCGAGTGCGTGCCTGGCGTGGTCTGAGACGTGGACGAGGCCGAAGAAATAGCGGGCCGACCACCCCCAGGTCCCTCTCACTGTCCAGGTCCGGGGGAGGGGCGGCGGTGTCACGGGCGCGCTGAAGCGCCGGGCGGTTGTCCGGTGTTTTGGGCAGGCGGCAGGTTGTGTTGTTTTGCCCGCAGACCAGGTCCGCTGTGGCCACTTGACGGAGCGTGTTCGGGCTTTCCGACACGTTGGCTGGCCCAGACGCTCTCGTTCAGCCCGGGCAGGCTGTTGCGGACGCATGTCCGCGTGGGCGCCTGCGA
>Ga0187893_10001138_pt1 | contig 66258 bp, 49 predicted proteins | sample MA1701074metaG_FD_139574 | JGI IMG/M metagenome (GOLD analysis project Ga0187893, IMG submission 139574) | White microbial mat communities from a basaltic lava cave in the Kipuka Kanohina Cave System on the Island of Hawaii, USA - MA170107-4 metaG ...
GTCATTGGTCTATAATACGCACCTTGTTTGCTGCCCGTGATCCTCAGTAGCTCAATGGCAGAGCATCCGGCTGTTAACCGGAGGGTTGTAGGTTCGAGTCCTACCTGAGGAGCCAACCACTTAGCCGCGATTCAATCCTTTAAATCCGCTTGATCATGCTTAGATTTTCAAAGACTGGGTGAATTTCCACAGCTGTCCACATCACTCCGCATCTACTTCTTTCTGCCGGCTACGGCCCGAAGCACTGACCGCTTCGTTTGAATACTTTCCATAGCTTTCCGTTTCATTTCCGTTCGAATGTGTGAGTAGTGGGTCAGCATGCGCCGGCTCACGTGGGCCACAAGGGCCATGATGGTTTCGTCGATGGCTCCGCTTTCAGCCAACCGACTCAGTCACCCGATAATCCCGATCACCGATTCCACCGCCTGCACCAAGGAATCGATTTCACTCTGGCCGATGACCGTGGAAAGGCAGCCCATGCCTCGCGGAGCCAGTACGAATCCATGATTGAGCAGTCCCAGATGCAGGGCCTGCTTGAGCGGGATGTTGTGATTTGCCGAAGTGCGATAGTTGGAAATCGAGTGGGTACTGGTGTGGATGTTGAACAAGGAGCCGATCTGCGTTACCTGCGCCGGGAACTGGTGCTTGGCGAACAGGCTTTCCAAAGTGGCAGCCATGTGTGAGGCCGATTGTTCCAACTGAGTGAAACTGTCAGGAGTCAGAGCCTCCAGAGTGGCAAGCCCCGCTACCATCGCCGGCGGATAGCCATTGAACGTCCCCGGATGGGTGACGCGGCCGCCTCGTGGCGATTCGAAGACCGCCATGATGTCGGCCCGGCCTCCGAAAGCTCCGACGGGAAGTCCACCACCGATGATCTTTCCCAGAGAAGTCAAATCGGGAGTGACGCCGAAATAGCCCTGGGCCCCGTTGAAGGACAGACGAAATGCGATCACCTCGTCAAATATGAGGAGCATCTGGTGGCGACGGGTGTATTCTCTGAGGAAGGCTAGGAAGCCCGCGGTCGGCTTAATGATGCCGCCCGCTCCCATCATCGGTTCTACCATGATGGCCGCGACCGACCCCGCGATCGGATCCAGAATTCTCTCGATTGCAGCCGGATTGTTGAAGGGGATCACGACGACATTATCGAGCACGTTCTGAGGTATGCCCGGGCCTTCCGCAAGCCCGACCGGATGATCCTCGGGGCCTGCCTGATCCAGATCAGGTGAGATGCTGATTTGGACATGCTCGTGGGCGCCGTGGAATCCGCCCTCGATCTTGGCAATCTTGTCTCGGCCAGTGAAAGCACGAGCCGTCCGTATAGCCATCAGAGTCGCTTCTGTGCCCGAGCTGGTGAAGCGAAGACGTTCCAGCGAAGGTACGCGCTGCTGGATCAACTCCGCCAGCTGCAGCTCATGTTCCGTGGGCGAGGCAAACGAAGTCCCTCGTCCCAGCTGCTGCTCCAGGGCTGCCATAACCTGTGGAGCGCGGTGACCGTGTATGAGCGAAGTGTAGTTGTTAAGGAAATCGATCCTCTCGTTACCGTCAACGTCCCAGGCGCGACACCCTTCCCCCCGGACCATGTAGGTGGGAAACGGCTCGAAGAAAACACTGGCCCGAGTGTTCCCGGCCGGGAAGATCTTGAGCGCTCGTTCGTACAGCGCCCGTGACCGGGGATTCTGCTTGCGATACTCTTCAACACAAGCTTCGATTCCTGATTGGGTTTGCTGCATTTCCTAGTACCCCCTTCATTTTGAAAAAGAGGACGGATTAAATGCACTGCCCCCCAAGAGAAGACGTGGCGTAGGGCAAATATGCGAGGCATTTTTCACAAAACTCGAATGCCGAGGGTTTTTGCAGCAGAATCTTATATTGACCCTAATGCTTCCCTTATTCTTCTCCACACGTCGCAAGCCGCCGGCTCGGAGTTATTCAACTTTCTGGTATTCCACAGCCGGCTTGCAGGAACTGGCGAGCGCCAGAAAAACAACGCTGACCAGACAGGCCCCGACGCTAACGGCCACGGCGCTGGTCCAGCCTAAGGCGATAGCCAAGCGTGGCGTAATGGCCGGCGAGAAGATGCCGCCAAAATTGCCACCGGTGTTGAAAATCCCCGCGGCGGTGCCACCGCGCCGGCCTCCCGACTCGACAGCCATGGCCCAGAGCGGCCCTTCGCAAAGTCCGACTGCCGCCAGCGCCAACGAAAGACTGGCGACGACCAGATACGGCCGAGTGACGGCGAGCCCCACGCTCAGGAAAACCGCCCCACCGAGCAGCCCGCAGACCGCCACCAGCAGCCGGGCCCGGCGCGAGTCGGTCGCGCGACTCAGCCGGTCCGCCAGTAGTCCCCCCGTAAACATGCCCAGCGCCATCGCCACGTACAGCACGGTGGAATACAGGCGGCTGGTCTCCTTCCCGTAATGCATAACGTCCTTGAAGTAGTACTGGCTCCAGAAAAAAAACAGGTTTTCGTCGTAGCCGATGAAAACGTAGGCGGCGGTCAGGAAGAAAAGCCTTCGATTACGCAGCAGGTCCCACCAGGGGGAGTGGTGCTGGTCGCCGGCGTCGGCGGAAGTTACTGTCGGTGTATTGAGTTCTCGCAACGACCAGGGGTGGGTGGCGACCATCCAAGCGACCGCCAAGGCCGCAGTGATGCCTCCCATGACAACAAAGGCGACCGGCCAACGGAGCCAGTCCATCAAGAATCCGAAAGCGAACGGGGCCGCGGCAATGCCGAGCAGAGCCGCGCCCATGATCATGCCATTCGCCTCTGCGCGGCGGTTCTCGGGCACCTCGAGCGACACCACCCGGGCGGACGCCGGATAGATCGGTGCCGTGAATACGCCCATCAACCCCCGCGCGGCCAGAAGTCCGATGTACAGGCCGGTTGCCGGTACGAGGAAGTGCCCGGCCACTCCGGTCATAGCTGCGAATACGGCCGAGCCAAGTCCCATAAGGATCAAGGCCAGACGGGGCCCAGCACGGTCGGTGAACCAACCGCCCGGCAACATGAACACTGTATAGGTGAGGACTAGCGCAGAGTAGATGTCTCCCATCTGGGTTTCCGAAAGGACGCCATCGGGGATGATCTTCTCCGTGCCCGCTGCCGACATGCTGACGCGATTGAGCCAGCTGACGAAGCTGTAAGCCAGGAGCAAGCCGACCAGTGCCCAGGGCATTTGCCGAAGCGCCGAAACCGGCTTTCCAGGAGAGCCGCTGTGTTTCATGTCGGGCTCGCCGTTCATTGGAGTCCGTTTCTCTCGTAGGGACGGATCAGGTTGACCTCATTCCGATTTGGTTCGAGCCCGGATGTTGTTGGAAGTTCACTGTAGCCTCGGTCTGGCAGTGGTTCGCTTTTGAGAAGTCTACCAGTTCCTATCCGCTCTTTCGCTCATCATCATGAACTCGGCCAATCCGATATGCTCAAAGGCGATCGCGATATACCGCTCTACAAAGGACTAATGCCTCTCGATGATGAAGCCAGCCGCCTCGCCCGCCGTTTTCAAACATTGGCACGCAGGTGAGTGACGGTGGGGCTAGCAACACTCGATCGCGGAAGCACCGCGACTCTACTGTGCAAGTGCCTCCCCATCGTTGACTATGGCATACGAGGCGCGGAGAGTGCGGCAACACGCGACAAATAATCCTGCGCACCCGCTCGCAGCCAGCCGTCATATGACTTCAAGAGCAAACGCGCTCCACTGCGAAGATTGCGTTCGAGCATCGCGTCGTTCAAGCCCAAAGCGCCGGCAACACGCCCTGCGTCGGCGATTTGGCGAATCGCGCGGTCCACCACCTCGATCACCTTGGGATGTTCCGTTTGCATGACATGCCCCATAGTCTGTGAAAGATCTCCCGTCGCGACAAAGAAGGCATCAATGTGATCCACTGTAAGAATCTCGGCGAGGTTTTCGACGGCACGCATCTCTTCAATCAGGACGACAATCATGATTTCGTCGTTAGCACGCTCAAAATAATCGGGCACACCATACGAACGGCGGCTGGGGTAGATTCCGCGCTGCCCGATGGGCCCGAACTTGGCGGAGCGCACGATTTGTTCTGCCTGTTCCTTGGTGTTGACATGCGGAATCACGATACCGTTCACGCCGCGGTCGAGTGCCCGCGTAATAACCCACGGCTCGTCGGAATACACGCGCAGTACCGAAGTCATGCCCCAAAGGTCACAGGCTCGCGCCATGTCGTCAATCTGGTCCCACGTCACTGTCCCGTGTTCGCCCTCGAGCCAAAACCCGTCAAAGCCCAGCGGTCCGAAAAAGTCGATCACATGAGCGCTGTTGTTGTGTCCGCCAATGATCGTCGCGACCTCACCTGCCTCAAGTTTCCCTTTGATGCGATTGCCCCGCATGTTCATGTTCACTCCCCGGCTTCTCCCCAACTTTGGCTTGTCCACGGTAGATGAATAGTCTTGCAGGAAGGGCTACGCCCGACTGGCTTTCGTTGCCAAGCGTTTCCGCAGTACGCTTGACATTGCATAGCTACCAAGGGTCTTTGCGACACGATTTCGGAGACTAGAAGTAGTTGAGCGGCTCAAGCACAGTATCAAAGATTCAGGTCTAACATCACACTCACTGCACACACCAACCGACCGTCGTGGCCCGCGATGCCTGCGTTGGTGGCCACCAGCTTAGGTCCTACATAGATGTTCTAAGCGATTTCAGCTTGCGAAGAGCTAGGAGCTCTTCCCATTGGAGTGATTGACTCATGAGTCGCAAAGTTGGAAAGCGACGCAGGATCGTGTTGATCGCAATTTCAGCTTCCAGTCGAGCTAGTGGCGCGCCGATACAAAAGTGGATGCCATGGCCGAATGCCACGTGTTTGTTCTCGCGCCTGCTGATATCCAGTCGGTCAGGATCAGGAAATTGTGCCGGGTCTCGGTTTGCAGCGCCAATAAACAACAACAGATACTGGCCTTTGTGAATTCGCTGGCCCCTGATCTCCAGATCGACACTGGCCACCCGCGCCTGACGTTGGACCGAGTTGTCGTAGCGAAGAAACTCCTCAACCGCAGTTCCAATCAATGAAGGGTTGTCCTGAAGCTTCTCCAACTGATCTGGGTTTCTCATTAGTGCGAGGAGCCCGTTGCCGATAAGCCCTTCGGTTGTCTCGAAACCCGCAAAGAACAATTGGACGCACATGGAAAAAAGTTCGTCTTCCGTGAGCTTGTCGCCTTTCTCCTCAGCGATGACAAGCGCGCTGATCAAGTCTTCACAGGGGTGTTGGCGTCGCTGCTCGCTCAGATCACGAAAACACTCGGTCAATGCCGCCACACTCCGTTGGGCAGTATCGGCCTTCAGAGCCGTCACCTGCCCTGCTGAAACGAAGCCTACGATATCATTCGACCACTGTTTGAACTGATCGCGAACCTCCAGGGGTATTCCCAACATTTCGCAGATTACAATGGCAGGCAGCGGATAGGCGAAATCGCGCACTAGATCTGCTTCTCTTCCCTGCACCTTGTCTAGGAGCTCGTCTACGATTGTTTGAATTCGCGGTCTGAGCCCGGCTACCGTCGCGGGAGTGAACGCCTTACCCACTAGGGTGCGAAGCCGAGTGTGATCGGGCGGGTCCGTGAACGCCATCATCTTCGTGAGGTGCTGATAGAGAGGCTGCGTTTCGCGGCGCACGGTTTCTGGAAGCTGGCTCATGATGGCCTGGATGCGATTGCCAGATTTCAGGCGCGAATCATGCAAGGCGGACGACACATCCGCGTAACGGGTAAGCAGCCAGGCTCCGAGCCGATCGCTCCAGTAGACCGGCTCCGTGGAGCGGAGTCGATGATAAAAAGGATACGGATCGGCAAAAAACTCAGGCGTCAGCAAATAGTCGTCGAATCCTTTACCTCCGGATTGGGTCACGGATAGACTCCTTGGAGAACGCTTCAAAGCCACTGCCGTGAATCTAGTTACTTGCGGAGACAGCCCTAAGGTTGCTTCAAAAGCGTCGTGACGACTCTTAGCATTTACGGGCCGAAGCAGCGAGCTAGTTATGCTGCCCTCAGGGGTACATTTACTAATGCACGATTCTGCAACAGTTCAACCCGTCGGGTGCACGTGTCAGGAACATTCTTCACGCCGCTGGTAAGGGATCGTCATTTCTTGAAGATGTTGCGCGGTGAAGCTCCATCAGTTGAAGCGAGATCCCATCGGGGTCATGTAAGTAGACAGTTTTGGAGCCTTTGTAGGGACCCGCGGTGGAAACGACTGGGGCCGATACAAAGTCCACGCCGGCGGTTTGCAGCTGCTTATAAAGAGCATCCATATCATCCACCTCGATGCAAAGATGGGCGTTCCCAGGATTAGCTCGATGCATGTCCACTTGTACTCTCGGCACTTCCTGGTATTCAAGCAGTTCCAGTCGAGTCTCTGTTCCTGGCAATTTCAGAAAGGCACATCGCAGCCTCAGGTTTGGGTAATCGACCACCTTGCGTACATACTCCTCTTCGTAGACACGCTCCCACTCCATGTTCAGGCCCAGCAGATCTCGATAGAAAGCCAAGGAGCGATCCAGATCTGACACCGTGAAGCCTACATGGTCATAGTTCTTCAGCATATCTTCTCTCCTCCCACACTCAGATCAATGCGTCTTGGCATCAAGGGGAATTCGATCTTGTAAGTGTGCCGGTAGCCCTCGACTTGGCTAATGAACTTAAGTCGCCCCCGATGACGCTTCTGCGTAGAGGTCGCCCCCTCGCGAGTCATTCAGCACCACAACCGGAAACTTCTTGAGTTTCATCTGATGAATCGCCTCACTCAGTAATTCGGGAAACGCAATGAGCTTTGCCTCTTCGATGGACAGCGACAGCAGCGCTCCGGTCCCACCGATCGCGCCAAAGTACACGCCAACATGTTTTGTCAATGCGTCCTTGACGGTTTGATCAAGATAACCTTTGCCAATGAATCCTCTCAAGCCGTGTTCGAGTAGCGTCGGCATGAATTTGTTCATGCGGCCGCTGGTTGTTGGTCCCGCTGATCCGACAGCCTGACCGGGGCGCGCAGGAGATGGACCAACGAAATAAATCAACTCTCCCGCAAGATCGATTGGTGGTTTGACGCCTTGCTGGATCATTTGGAAAATTCGCGCGCAAGCCTGATCCCGGCCCGAGTAGACGTACCCTGTGAGTTCTACTTCGTCGCCTGCCCGCAGTTCCTTCGCGACCTTGAGGGTCAGCGGGAGTTCGATTTCACGTTCCATCTGACCTCGGGTCGAAATAGACTTTGCAGCGCAATTTCTCCAGCGGGAAGCAACGCCCATGGAGGGAAGTTCATACGAGTTCTCTTGTAAGCAGAGCGATTCCCGATGCTATCCATGTGACCCAGACGGCCGGGCGATTTCCTATAAGATGATTTCTTGGTGGCGATGCGCATGGCACTCGATGTTCACGCTCACCGGCAAGCTGGCCACGTGGCAGCCGCCGACTTCGATCTGCACGGCCAGAGAAGTCGTCTTTCCGCCGTATCCCTGAGGACCGATCCCGCTGGCGTTGATCTTTTCGAGGATTTCATCCTCCAGTTCCGCGACATGTGGCAATGGGCTGCTTTCACCGAGCCTCCTCAGGAGCGACTTCTTTGACAGCACCGCCGAGTATTCGAACGACCCGCCAATGCCCACGCCGACCACAATGGGCGGGCAAGCGTTCGGTCCCGCGAGCGTTGCGGTTGAGACCACGAAATTCACTATTCCTTCACGGCCATCGGCAGGCGTGAGCATCTTGAAACGGCTCATGTTCTCGCAGCCACCACCCTTCGCGAGCAACTGCAAACGCAGCGTATCTCCTGCGACTAACTCGGTGTAAAGTATCGCCGGAGTATTATCACCGGTATTCCCTCGCTGGATCGGATCGCCCGTAACTGAGGCACGCAGGTAACCCTCCTTGTAGCCTTTGCGCACGCCTTCGTCAATTGCATCGCGCAATGTCCCTCCTACGATCTGCACGCTCTGGCCGACATCCGCGAACACGACGACCAGTCCCGTATCTTGACACATTGGGAGTTGGCGCTGCTGGGCCAAGTCGGCGTTCTGCTGGATTCGCAGCAACGTATTCTTCGCAATCGTTATGGTTTCAAGTTGAGTTGCCGCTCGCAGTGCAGCGCGCATATCTTCACTGAGCTCAAAATTTGCCCGCTGGCACATGGCCGCGATGCCATCGCGGATTTGATTGACGTGTATCGACCTTATGCTCATTTCAGAAACTCAAACGTCAAGAAATCTCAACTGGAGACAGGCCCCAAGCTTTGCATAGGAGATGCATTCTGCTTAAATAATACCAATCACCCAGTGCCTGACAAATTGTCGAGGGTATATTCAGTTAGCCACCAAGTCTTAACGCAATGCAATGCTCGACTTCTCTTCCCGGGTGGTATTGATGAAGTTCGGGAACACTTCGTCAGCCTGCGAACCACTTTCACCAGATTTCGGGCTCACTAAAACCAGCAGGCATTCCTGTCAACAAGCAGGAAAGGTCTTTCTTCCCAAATTTCTTCATCAACGGCGAGACCGAGAGATCTAGAGTAACTTACAGATATTGACAAAGCCGGCCACAGTTTTGTATACAGTATTACCTCGGTGCAGTAAAGTACAGAAATATTGAATTCGCGTGGAAATAGTAAGCTCCGGCATGGCTCTAAAAGCACGAGTGCATTTCTTATTTGATATCAGAGGCGGAGTAGCGGAGGCTGACGTTCGTTCAGCCGAACTGCCCGTCAAAGGATCGACTTCAGTTAACTGGGAACGGGTTATTGAGTTCGTGCCATCAGAGCCATTCCGCTGGAATGCTCCCAAAGCGAAAGAGCTGTTTTAGGTCATGCCGAAATCGATTCAGTTGAGTGGAGCTGCCTGGTCCTTTGTGGGGGCCACTCTCCAGGAGTCAGTTGGCATTTATCGCGCATTAGGGATCAATGCACTAGACCTTATTGCACTACCTGGCACAACTCTTGATTCATGCTCGGTGGTCGAGAATCCCAGAAAAGAGGCAAAACGAATCAACAGCCTGAATATTCAAGTTGCGAACTTGATCTTCAATTTCTCTTCGAACTTTTTAGAGAGAGCCCTAAACCACCGCGACCCAACGATTCGGGCGAACAATTTGAAGGACTTTCAAGCGGTTATGGAATTTTGCCAGCGCTCTTCAATTCCATCGGTTACCGTCCTTCCTGGAGTGTTTCAGAAGGGATGGTCTCGTAAAAAGTCTCTTGAGGTGTCGGCAGAAATCCTGAACGAGCTCACTCAGACCGCAGCTCAACGGGGAGTCGTTCTTACCTTTGAGGCTCACGTGGGATCGATTTTGGAGTCTCCGAGTGATGCCGTCGCCTTTCTTCAGGCCAACCCTCAGCTCCGGCTGACTCTGGACTACTCACATTTCATCTTTGGCGGCCATTCCCAAGCGGACATCGATCCCTTGATCCCCTACGCTGCTCATGTTCACCTGAGACAAGGAGCTAAGGGAACGCTGCAACCGCGCTGGGAGAATGGAGTCATTGCCTTTGCCGCTATTCTTCACAAATTAGAAGAGGCTCATTACGAGGGCTACTTGACGATCGAGTATGAGCATGACTCGTGGCTCGATCTGGATCGAGTGGATGTCATAACCGAAACCATAAAGATGCGAAACCTTGTACGCTCGGTCGTCTCCTAAGGCGAGGATGGATCCTAACCCATGACTCCAGTGATTCTGCCCAAAATGGGCCTGACAATGGAAGACGCCAAAGTAGTCAAGTGGCATAAGAAGGAAGGTGAATCACTGAGAATCGGGGAAGCGCTTCTAGAAATCGAGACCGAAAAAGCGAATTCCGAAATCGAATCGCCGGTGAACGGCTTCCTCAGGAAAATTGTGGCGCTTGAGGGCGAAAGCCTCCCAGTCGAGTCAGTGCTCGCCTACATAGCTGAAAGTGAAGAAGAGTTAGCGGCGGAGCTCGCTCTTCCCTCTAGCTCAACTCAGCCAGCGTACTCTCAACCAAAAAACATGGTGTACCAAGACGATGTGAGTTCAGGGGGTAGTTCCTCCAGTGCCTTGGTAGCGACCGAAAATGTGTCTGGAGAAATTCGGGCGGCCCCAGCCGCCCGCAAACTTGCGCGTGACCTGCGTGTTGATTTGACTCAGGTCAGAGGAACCGGACCGAATGGCCGGATTCTGCCGGAGGATGTTCGTAATTACTCCACACGCCAGCTGAATGCTGAATCAGATCACAATTGGGAGGACCGGCGCTCGCTGAGATCCCATTTGATGCGTTCCCTCCAGTCCATTCCCCGCATCAATATTGCTCGGGAGATTTGTGCAGAGCATCTCGTGGAGTTTAAGAAGCAGAATGAATCACTGACCTATACTGACGTCATTCTAAAAGTGTTTGGCCAATCTCTTGTGGGATTTCCCGTATTCAAGGCCGCAATCATGGACGAGAAGTTGTTTACGGCAGAGTCAATCAACATTGGATTGGTTGTGGATGCAGGAGAAAGCATAAGGATTCCCGTGATAAGAGGTGTGCATCAGAAGGGCCTTCATCAAATCAGTCGTGAAAACAAAGAGCTGACGAGAAAGGCTCGGGAAAACCTTCTAACTCGCGATGAGATGCAGGGTGCGACAGTCTCAGTGACGAATCTGGGAATGTACGGAGTTGATTACTTCACCGCAATCATTCCTTATGGACAATGTGGGATTCTCACGGTTGGCCGGATCAAGGGAATGGCTGAAAGTAAAGAACGCGAACAAAGAACCCTAAGCTTGTGGCTGAATCTGGTGGTTGACCATCGACTGATTGACGGGGCCATCGCAGCGCGCCTGTTGGACCGCATGGCTGGTTACTTGGAAAGCAAGAGCCTCTTCGTTCTTCTAGACGGGTCAGGGGCCTAGTAGTAATCGAGAGATGACTTCTCGATCGCAATCTTGCCCATCTTGACATGCTCTCTGACCAATTCTTCCGCCAGTTTTGCATCCTTCTGTTCGAAGGCTTGGATGATTGAGTCATGCTCTGCGACTGACTCAGCTAGACGATTGGGCATCGACAGGGAGAAGACGCGAAACCGGAAAATCTGATCCTTGAAGTTCAAGAGAGCCCCTAACAACCGGTCGTTGTGGCAATTCTCAAGAAATGTCTGATGAAAGAGGGTGTTGAGTTCCATGTACTGTGACGCTTGACTCGTTTCCTTCATCTGTTTGTTGTATTTCTTCATTTTGGCCAAGTCAGAACGGCTTAGATGGGGGGTGGCCAGCGCTGCCGCTAAGCCTTCAAGGACCGCCACAAGAGGATAGATCTCTTCTAGGTCCTCTCTCGAATGCTTAGCAACTATCGCTCCTCTTCCTGGATCGATGGAGACGAATCCCTCATTTTCAAGGCGGAGCAGCGTTTCGCGGATGGGCGTACGACTAATACCCAAGTGTTGACCCAGATCGATTTCGTTCAACTTTTCTCCGGGCTTGAGTTTGCCCTGAATAATCGACGCTTTGAGGAAGTCATAGACTTCGACGCGGAGTGGCTTGCGTTTGAATCTTTCAGTGTCAACGTCTAGGTTGCTCAGTTTCTCATTCACGTGCAAACTTCCTCTCATCAGGGAGATCAATTGAAGCACTTCCCTTTCATCATTTCGGATCAGTATACACAAGTTACAACGGATTACGAAATTCCGATCATTCGCTCCGACCCGGAATACAATATTCTGAATTCCTCGTAATGTTGTATTTGGATGTTCCCTCATATGCTTCTAAGAGGCTCCGCGATGGACAAATCCAGTCATCAGGAATAGGCAGAACTAGGAGGCCGTCCAAAATGAGCATATTGATCGATGAGAACACGGTGGTGGTGGTGCAGGGAATCACCGGACGTGAGGGAAGGGTGATCACCAAAGACTCTTTGGACTACGGAACCAAAGTTGTAGCTGGTGTAACGCCTGGCAGAGGGGGACAGGACGTATTCGGAGTCCCTGTGTATGATTGCCTCAGGAGCGTCCAGGCCGACCACAGGCCGAATGCAACCGTCATATGCGTCCCACCGCTCGTGGTCCGCGAAGCAGCCTTGGAAGCTATTGAGAATGGCATCGAACTTATTCTGATCGTCACGGAACGCGTTCCCCGAAAAGATGTCGCCGAGATCCTCTCTTTAGCGACTGCGAATCATGTTCGCGTACTGGGGCCCAATAGTCTGGGCGTTATCGCTCCGGGAAGGAGCAAACTGGGGACTGTGGGCGGATCGCAGGAAAACACTTTGAGGACATTCATGCGCGGCAGCATAGGCATCCTTTCCCGAAGCGGCGGGATGACAAGCGAATTGGGCAGCCTCTTGACTTCGAACGGTATTGGTCAGTCAACGTGTGTTAGCGTGGGAGGGGATCCGTTAGTCGGATCGACCTTCAGAGAACTGTTCATGCTCTTTGAGGAGGACAGTGAGACTAGTGCAGTGGTCTTGTTCTGCGAGCCAGGCGGGACCATGGAAGAGGAACTTGCCGATCACTACAAAGCAACAGGGAGCATCAAACCCATCATTGCTTTTGTTGCAGGTCGCTTTGTTGACGATATGCCTGGTACCCGGTTTGGTCATGCCGGCGTCATCGTTGACGCAGGGCATGGGAGCACTCGCGGTAAAATCGAGTCCTTCAAAGCCGGCGGAATCCTCGTTGCAGATCGTCTACGCGATTTGGTCCCGATGATTACTGACTGCTTGGCAAGTCACACGGCCACGGGCTGGAGCCGTTAGCCCATCATCAAGTAGCCCCGTAGCAGAAGACCGGAATAAAGCCAAGCTCCCAACACCACGAGGCGATCCCCACAGTTGCATCACGAAACCTTCAACGACGCATAGAGAATTTGGCGCAATGGACAGTCGCTACACTTAGTCAAACCCGATCGCAGCAAGTTTGGGGAGAGCTGCTTGAGTCCTGCATTTGTACCGGTGTCGCTCTGGCGGATTTCAAACCTTAGCTGCCAGTCCGAGTGTCTCAGTTAGGTGGGATTCGTCTCGATTCAACACCGAAAGGTGACCTGCCCCTGGCCCGCGATGCCTCAAAAAATACTTGACAGCAACCAGCATGCTTGTATTGTATACAGCATTTCACCGTCAGACTCACCGTTCACCATTGAATTCAGGAGGACGAACATGGGCACGATTTGCCAACACACGGAACGTTCCAACGAACGACTGGACCAGATTTTTTCCACTTGGCCAACCTCGGTTGCATACTTGATAGCTCTCCTTCTGGTGTTCCTTACGCTCGCGAGGTCATCCGTGGCGCAAAGCACCGTGGGCAACATTTTGGGGACTGTCTCCGACCCGAGTGGAGCCGTCATTGCAGGAGTGAACGTGACCGTGACGAACACAGCCACCGGAATAGCCAGAACCGCGACTTCCGATGAGACAGGCAGCTACAAGGTACTGCGTTTGCTGCCGAGCACCTACACGATCGCCGCAGAAATGGCTGGTTTCAAGAAAGTCGTGCTTAGCGGGATTACCTTGCAAGTCAATCAGGATGCCCGCTATGACATTCGCCTGGAGGTTGGCGAATTGACCCAGGAGGTTTCGGTCAGCGCAGAGGGAGTCGTGGTGCAAACGGACGATGCGACCTTGGGTCAAGTGGTGGACCAGCAAAAAGTAGTAGAGCTTCCTTTGAATGGCCGCAATTTCATGCAGTTGGTTGCGATTGGAACTGGGGCGGTTCCAATTCAGACGAGCCAGGGTGGGTCCATAACAGGGGAGACTAGGCGCGAAGGACTTTCTTATTCGATCTCGGGACAACGGGAAGTCTCGATGAGTTACCTCGTTGATGGGATTGAAACCAGAAGCGAGATGTTCCAGATGGCAGGGATGCAGGTTTCGCTAGATGCGGTGCAAGAATTCAAGTTGCAGAGGAATGCCTTCTCCGCCGAGTTTGGTGGCGCCTCGGCCGTCGTGAATCTGGCTGTGAAATCGGGTACGAATCAATTCCACGGTTCGGCATTCGAATTCTTGAGAAACGATGCTCTGGATGCCGCCCAGTTTCAGGACCCGGTCGTAAATGGGAAGAAGGAGAATCCCCCGTTCCGAATGAACCAGTTTGGTGGCTCTTTCGGAGGGCCCATCTTTAAGAACAAGACATTTTTCTTTGGTGCGTACGAAGGCCTCCGCCGACGGCGGTTTGCTCAGTTCCAAGCTTCAGCCATCCCTAACCGCGTACGTGGTGGAGACTTTTCCACTCTAAGGGACGCGAGTGGTAATCTGATTCCGATCTATGATCCCCTTACTTACGACTCTGCCACAGGCACACGCCAACAGTTTCCAGGTAATGTCATTCCAGCTGGCCGCATAGACCCGCTGGCGAAGCAACTGCTGCAATTTGCCCCGCCGCCTCAAAACGAATCTGCTCCAAGGGGTCAAATAAATACGACCGAGGCGAGAAACCGGACGCGGAGCGATGACCAGATTCACGTTCGTATCGACCATAACCTTTCTCCAAGCACGACTCTGTTTGGACGGTATTCTTGGTTCGATTCACCGATTCTGGACCCTCTGGGATATGCACCTGCCAGTACTCAGAACTTCTACCAACAAGCCAAAAACCTAGCCGTGGGCGTAACTCATACGGTCAGCCCTAGAACCATTAATGAGTTCCGCTTTGGATACAACAAGGACCGAAGTGATTCAATTCCCGACTGGGACGGCAGCAACATCACTCAAGAGCTCGGCATCAAGAACCTCAATCCTGTGCCTCAACAGTACGGTATCCCGGCTTTCTCCGGTGTGACGTTCACTGGGGCAGGGCCCTTCGGGTGGGATATCGTGAGTACGGGTACCGTCTTCCAATATAGTGATGTTTTGACCCTGATTCGGGGTGCCCACACGGTAAAAATGGGAGGTGAGGTCCGTGACATGCGTCCTTGGGCAATGGCAGAAGACACGGGCCGCAGAGGGACTTTCTCTTTTACTGGACAGTTCACTGGACAACTCCAGTCTGGCGCACTCGTTCCGAACACTGGTGATTCCATCGCGGACTTTCTGTTAGGAGTCCCGCAAAGGGCACAGGGTTCGACAGGCTCGACCTATACAGAGTTCGATTGGACCCATTACCATGGGTTCGTTCAGGATGATTGGAAAGTCGCTCCCAACTTCACTCTTAGCATGGGGCTGCGCTATGAGTTCAACATGCAGGGCGATCCGCGCGATGGCAAGCTGGAGGCGTTCTGCGCTGATTGTATCGTGAATGGCCAGCGTGGCGATCTACTGCTGACGGATCGCCCGAACGTCGAAGGTAAGCAGTTGCGAAGACAGGTCGTGGATCCTGATTATAACAACTTTTCACCTCGTCTAGGTTTCGCCTGGACACCCTTTGGCAGCAAGGACACAGTGCTGCGCGGTGGATTCGGCATCTTCTACGAAAACACCAAGGGCGATGAAATGAATTTCAGGCAGCATCATCCTGACAAGACTCAATTATCTGAACCTTTCAATGAGAATCCGACCCCCACGTTTTACATGGGAAGAGATTCCTTCCCGGCAACTACCCCGGGATTCAATGCAAATCCTTTTACCGTAGATCCCAATGATCGGTGGCCATACGTCATGCAGTGGAATATGAACGTGCAGCGTAAGCTGTCCAAGGATTGGTTACTGGAAGTGGGCTATGTGGGCTCACACGGCAACAAGCTCTCGAAACGCTGGAACCTGAACCAGGCAACATTGGATCCCAACCCGTTGAGCCCTACTCCGCTTAAGTCGCGACAACCGTATCCAAGATTCAATACGGTTCTGGGATCCTTTAAGGCTGGCATTTCGAACTACAATTCGATGCAAGTGCGAATAGAAAAGAACTTCTCCAATGGATTCTATCTCTTGTCGGGCTACACTTTCTCTCGCTGCCAGGACATGGATTCTTCTGCTGGTTTTGCTGCGGACAACCAAAATGTCTTCAATCGGAGTGATGACTATGGCCTCTGTGGCTTCCATGTGAAGAATCGGGCTAACGCAAGTTTAGGATGGAAGTTACCTTTCGGTGAGAGGCTGACCGGTTTTGCGGGGCAGCTCGCCAAGGGTTGGCAACTCAACTCCATTGTTCAACTCCAAGATGGCATGCCATTCACGCCAAGCCGGCCTGGTGATCCAGCTAGGGTAGGAGCGCGTTATTTGCCACGATTTAATCGGGCCTGCGATGGCAATCTGCCTGACAATCAGCAGTCCGTTCTCCGATTTTTCGATACGAGTTGCTTCGTTCCAGCCCAGGATGGAACCTTTGGCAACAGCGGGCGCAACGTAATTTTTGGACCTGGCTTTAAGACGGTAGACTTCTCTCTCTTCAAAAACACCTATATAACGGAAACCGTGTACGTGCAGTTCCGGGCTGAAGTCTTTAACGGTTTCAATCACTCCAATTATGAACAAGTTTCCGGGGGACAGGGACCTAACTTTGGCCGGATTTTCAACGAAAAGGATGCGCGCGAAGTGCAGTTCGGATTGAAGATCATATTCTGAAGGTTGGGCCCCTCTGAGAACGCAAGGCCATCTTTTTCCACCTGGGGAAGATGGCCTTGCAATGGGGAGAATCTTATTAGGTTCGCAGACTCCGGCAACAGTCTCATTTGACTCGTACCCGCATTGATCTCCTCGCAGTCACCCGCGTTTTCCCAAGCTGTCTGCACGTGGCGATTCATAGTTCAATCCTCAGGTTGGGGAACATTGAGGAGAAGCAAGCAAGGATTTGGTGCCATAATCCTCTATAAGAGCACTCACGCCTTTATCGATGGAAGTGCGAAGTAGAGCCGCGCACAGTTTGGTGATCAGTTTCCGACTTTGTAGGGAGTGGCTGATGTGAACGGTCAGAACAGATTCACGGTCCAGATTTTGCTTGTTGTAGCGATGGTGTGGGGTTGTTGGTTTTGTCCCGGGCGTTCTGCTGATGCCAGAGCGCCCTCGAACCTGAAATGGAGATCAGTCCGTCTTGAGCCACACGGCATTGCTCTTTCAAGCCCTGGGGCATCTCAGCATTTCACAATCACCGGGGCCGATTCTGAAGGAGCAGAAAAGGATGTCACTGAATTCTGTCAGATCAATTCGTCGAACCCGAAAGTGGTGGAAGTGGACCTGAAAAAGGGCCTCTTGATCGGGAAATCATCAGGTCGTGCCGAGATTCGGATTTCTTTAGGCCAAGCCCGACACGTCGCACAGGTCACAGTGGGCAACCTCCCGACAGACATGACCGTGCGTTTTTCACCAGACATCATCTCGGTTCTTACAATCAAAGGCTGCAACAGCTCTGGGTGCCATGGCTCGCCTGCTGGCCAGAGCGGGTTTAAGCTTTCGCTTTTCGGTTACGACGTCGAGGCAGACCACCGAATGATCGTGAAGGCGCATGATGGACGTCGAGTGAATCTCGAACATCCTGAACAAAGCCTTCTCCTGCAGAAACCTTCGTTCGCGATCCCGCACGGCGGTGGCCAGGTCCTGCCCGCTGGTTCGGACGAATATCGGACAATGCTGAATTGGCTGAAGCAGGGGGCTCGGGCGGAGTCGAATGGTGTGCGGCTGTCAAAGCTGGAGGCCTATCCCTCGGAACGCATCCTTGTGGGCACCGGAAGTCAGCAGCGATTGGTCATTATCGGACGCCTTTCGGACGGAACCACCCGAGACATGACTCGCGAGGTCCGCTACACCGTTCAGGATCAAGGAGTCGTTCGTATGACCGCGGAAGGCGTGGCGGTCGCTTCTGGTTCGGGGTTGACGACCGTCTCGGCTCGAGCGATGGGGAGAGTCGCTACGGCACAGATTGGTGTGATCGACACGCTGGCCGGTCCGGATTACCCACGCGTTGGCAGCAACAATTTTGTCGATGATCTTGTCTTCGCCAAATTGCGCCAGATGAACATTGTTCCTTCAGGCTTGAGCGGAGACCGAGAATTTCTGCGGCGGATCTACGTGGATGCGACCGGACAGTTGCCAACCGCGGAACAGGTGCGGGCTTTCCTCGAAGATTCCCGGCCCCACAAACGTTCCAGGCTCATTGACGCGTTGCTTGACGGGCCAGAGTACGCTTCGTACTGGACCGTCAAGTTCGAGGACTGGTTTCGCAACCACCCGGTTTATATGTTTGGGCGTTCACTGGGGGTCTTCAAGGATTGGATCCATGGCTGGGTCGCGCAGGATCGCCCCTACGATCAGGTGGTTCGCGAACTCCTGACCAGTGCCGGGGACACCATGCGAAATCCGGCGGCCAATTTTTGGTACCCGGCCACCGATTTCATGCAGAACCAATTCAGCGTGAATAAAGTCACTCCAACGGTCACACGGCTCTTCTTGGGTGTCCGTCTGGAGTGTACGGAATGCCACAACCATCCGTTGGAGAACTATACCCAAGACGATTTCTATGGAGTCGCAGCTTTTTTTGCGCCGCTGCAAGTTAAATACGGAACCACCAACTATCGTCGAACGTGGTTTCTTGAGGAAGAGCGGCAAGTCGAAAACCCGGTTACCAAGAAACCTGCTCACCCGAAGTTTTTGGGAGAGGACGCGGTCACGATCCCAGATGGAGTGGACCGCAGAGCAATCTTGGCAGATTGGATTGTGAGTCCGACAAATCCCTATTTCGCTCGCGCCACCGCCAACCGGATTTGGCAGCAGTATTTTCAAGTGGGCATCGTGGAACCGTTTGACGACTTCCGTTCCACGAATATGCCGACGAACCGCCACTTGCTCGATCGGCTGGCTGAGTTCTTCGTTGCCAATGGCTATCGATTGAAGCCGCTTCACCGACTGATCTTGAATTCCAAGACCTATCAGCTGTCCTCACGAAGTTCGGAGCAGTCCGGCGAACCCAGGGAAGTCGAGCGTATTCTGTTTGCGCGATACTTTCCCCGAAAACTGTCAGCTGAGGTGCTGATTGATGCGGTAGGTCAGGTGACGGGCATCGCACACAAATTCAAACGGCACCCGCAGGGCACGTCTGCGAAGGATCTGTACATCGAAAACTCTCCCGATGATTTTCTAACCACGTTTGGATTTCCTCGTCGCGACATCCTGTCAGATCGGAACAAAACGCCGACACTGAGCGAGGCACTTTTCTTGATCAACGCCGACGTTTTGCGTGGACAAATTGAGGCAGACGAAAATGTCCTAGGTCAGCTCTTGGCGCGAGGTTTGGATGACTCGGCCATTCTGTCTGAGATCTACCTCCGGGCTTACGCGCGAGAACCTGGAGAATCGGAAAGGAAGGCGCTTTCAGATCATCTTGCTTCAGGGCGGTCGGTGGGGCAGCCGCGCAGAAAGGTTCTGGAAGATGTCCTCTGGGTAGTGATCAATTCCAAGGAGTTTCAATTGAACTCCTAATGAAAATGGGAGGAGTCAGTGCCAGCCCAACTCCGGAGCTTCCTAGGTTTTCACAACCGCCGCGACTTTCTCAGGCTCGGAAGCATGGCTTTTGCCGGCATTAATCTGCCGCAACTATTGGCAGCCGACCAGCCAAAGGGAGAGGTCTCTTGCATCGTCATCTTCCAAAATGGCGGGGCCAGCCAGCTCGACACCTTCGACCCAAAGCCAGACGCGCCGTCGGAGATACGAGGGAGCTTCAAACCGATCTCAACTTCCGTTCCGGGCGTTTATATTTCGGAGCTGCTGCCAGAAAGCGCCAAGGCGATTAAGAAGTTTTCGATCATACGCTCGATGCATTCCAACGAAGCGATCCACGAGCGTGCCAGGCAATATGTCTTCAGTGGCACGAAGCCGCGCAACGACTTGATGCATCCGAGCTACGGCGCCGTGGTTTCAAGGGAACTGGGAGCACGGAATGGGGTCCCACCGTTTGTCGTGATACCCGAAAAGGACGTATCGTCGGAGGCGGGGTTTCTTGGGCCTTTGTACGATCCGTTTGTGGCGGGCGACCCGAACACCCGCAACTATTCGGTCAGGAACCTTACTTTGCCGCTGGGAATCTCGCTCGACCAAGCCCGAGTCCGGATGCAGCTGCTGACGGCCCTGGAGGGGGAATTTAAGAAAGCCGAACAATTCTCGATTGTGAAGAGCATGGACGAGTTTTACCAAAAAGCCTTCGACCTGATTTCTTCGCCCGCTGCCAACAAGGCTTTCAATATTAGCGAAGAGCCAGAGAAACTGCGCGACAGCTACGGTCGAACGCCGGTTGGGCAGGGAACGCTCCTAGCTCGGCGTCTGATCGAAGCAGGCGTACGTCTGGCCACGGTGTTTCACGGCGGCTACGACACTCACCAGAACAACGACGAGAGAAGCAAAACGCTGATTCCCGAATTCGATAAAGCGTTCACCACACTGCTGAGGGACTTGGAGCAGCGGGGTCTACTGGACACGACGCTGGTCCTGGTCATTGGAGACTTCGGGCGGACGCCAAAGATCAACACGGCAGGCGGGCGAGACCATTGGCCCCGGGGATTTTCAGTGGCGCTTGCAGGAGCGGGCATCGAAGGGGGAAGCGTGATCGGAAAGTCGGATAAGGTCGCCGGGGAGCCGGTTGACCGCCCGGTCTCGATTGAGGATCTAGGCGCCACCGTTTACAAAGCCCTGAATATCGATTCCAGCAAGAATTACCACGCCAACGGACGTCCTGTCGCAATTAACAAGGACGGTGAGCCGGTTAAGGAATTGTTTGCTTCATGATCCTCCAGGGTAGATTTGTGCATTGCTCTTGCCTGCTGATGGGCATTCTCGTCAGTCCCTTTTTTTGTGTAAAGGTCGCTGCCAGGAATCCTCCCAGTCCCAAGATTCTGAGTGTCTACCCACTGGGGGCCCAGCAAGGTACTTCCGTTACAGTCGAGATCCTGGGCGAGTTCCTTTCCAACACAACTTCCATCGAGTTTGACTGTCGGGACTTGGTCTGGACCCAAACATCCTATGTCAGCTCAGGGAAGGTGAGCGGGACTGTAACCATCTCACCTCACGCGCCGCTCGGTCCTCACATACTTCGAGCCGTCACACTCGACGGATACTCAACTTCAGACATGTTCAACGTTGGCCAATACCCTTCGCTCATGGAGGCCGAGCCAAACGATCTAGTGACTCAAGCGCAAGAGATCCAAGGCCTGCCGGTGGAGATACAGGGTCGCATGAAGGTAGCGGAAGACCGGGATGTCTTCAGGATCCGGGTCCGCTCTGGTGAACGCTGGACCTTTGATCTTCGATCCATCGAATACGGATCGGGTTTAGAAGCCCAGATGTTTCTGCTCGACCAGGCAGGGCATCCTATCGCTTTCGATGACGATCGTGATGACTTTGATGAGACACCGTACATTGAGCACGTCTTCGAAAAGGATGGGGACTACTATCTTAAGCTCGACCAGTTTCGTGGAGTCCGCGGCTTTAGTTGGGGAAAGAATTCAACCTACACTCTGCGTATTTCGCAGTTGCCACAAATCAGCTATGTGTCCCCTTTGGGGGCTCAGGTTGGGTCTAGAACTCGACTTCGGGTCCTCGGCAACGCGCTAGAAGATTTACGAGGGGTGTACCTTACTGAGCTACGCAGAGGCGAATATGCCCGGATGACCTACCCCTACACGATGCCAATTTACTTCCGCTCCGATCCCCCAACAGGCGATCAGGTCGCACGGATTGATGGAAAAATTGTCAGTCGAACAACTGGTAGTGCTGAAGTCGAATTCCTGATCCCCGATGGAACCAGGCCAGGCTTGTGGCATCTCTGGGTGACTGGATCCAAAGGCAGTGCCGACGGTCTGAACCTGGATATCTCCAATTCTGCAGAATACGATGAAAGAAAGGCTGCGCAAGGTAACCGGGGAAAAGGTCCCTTCGTCATCAATGGTGCTCTGGAGCAACCTGGCGAACAGGATGTATTTCGCATCGAGGGTTTGGCTGGTCAGACCCTACATTTCTGGACTCTGGCTGCTCAGCTTGGGGGCCGTTATCTCGACACGGTGCTGCAGGTCCGAGATGCTTCTGGCAAGAAACTCGCAGAAAACGACGATGTTGTTCCAGGCATAGGAACTTTGATAGGCAATCCAGACAGCACTCTCTATTACAAACCCCAGCACGATGGCCCCGTTTTTCTGACGATCAAAGACCGAATGGGACGTGGCGGACCAAGCTATGAATACCGTCTGAATGTCAAGAGCGAGCGACCTGGGTTTCAACTCGTGACTATCCCTGAAAATTTCGTCGTTTCCAGAGGTGATTCCGCCGAACTCAAGGTCTACCTGATTAGGGAAGCGGGCTTTGAGGATGAGGTATCGGTGTGGTTTGAGGGTATGCCACCAGGGCTTGAATCTTCCCGAGGAAAGTTTCGCGCTGACCAGCGTTTCGAACCCAATGCCGACGGAAACGAAATGATCATTCCGGAGATTTCTTTCCAGATCCATGCGTCGCAGTCGGTCCCGGTCGGAAGCCATCCAATCCGTATTTTGGGAGTCCCAACCGCCGAAGAGCAAATACCGGGCCGCAAGGTAGTTGAGGCACAGACGGCCGTTGTCCTGGGCCCGTTACTCGATGGAGTCAATTTTCTGCGTCGCCCCATGCCACAAATTTCCGTCACCGTATGCAATCCCTTTGAGGGCAGACTTACCGCTTTGGCTGAGAAATTGGAGTTGCGGAGGGGGGACTCGACCACACTAACGCTGAAAGCGGAAGGAATACCGGAGCAGGCGCCGTTCCAGATTATGAATCTTCCTACGGGTGTAACCTATCGGCTCACAGGTCGGCACGAAGACCAGGTCACCTTGACCCTGGAGGTCTCTCCCAGCACGCCTGTCGGAGTCTTTGAGATTTCCGTGGAGACCAAGATAACAGACCGTTGGGCATCCTCCCGCCCTATTGCTTGTTCCGTCCTGCCGGCGCCGAAATCAATGCGGTCCAGCAATTGAACATTCGGCGCCGATCATGCCTGGTTCAATCACAAGAAGGTTACTTGCTCTACTCGTGGAGTCCTACACGGCTCTCCTCTTGGATACGAACCTGGTCTTGGTTGGCGAACATCTAGACGAAGGAGACAACCACTGCTATGAGGCTGCCAATAGGTAAGGCGATCACCAGTCGAGGTTTTGGGAAATGTCCAACGTGATCAAGGCACCACATATCGCAGGTGTTGGTGATGACGGCTGTGACATCTTTGCCGAATTGGTTATCGAGAACCTGCGCCGCTATGTTGAGGGCGCAGCCCCTTCAACTGTGTCGACGGCAGCCAAGAGTACTGAAATAATGCAGGAAGGATCGTTGCGACGGTAGTCCGCAAGACGCGTACTTGCTGGTTCGTTCCCTCGAGGATTGCATTGACTCTAGGACGTGGAAAACGCGCCCGTTTGCTTCTTGTCACTGTGTTCACGGCTGCACTGGTATGCGTTGGCTTCGCCATCATGATTCGATCACTGCACCCACCGGATTGGTTCTCAAGTAAGAGGAGTTCCACGCCTTTGGGAGACCGAGTCACAAGCACCAAGCAAGCGAACACCCTAGCGCCTATTCCTGTTGGCTTTCCAGTCAAGGACCACCCGTTGGTTGCGAGTGTCACAATCGCCGATCTCGATAGGGATGGGTTTGAGGATATCCTCGTCTGTGACCTGCTGGCAAACCGGATCGGATGGATTCGCCAACGCCCCATCGGGGTTTACGCTGAGCAGTGGCTTGGACCCGTGCTTAAAGTTCCGGTTCGCGTCCAAGCCATCGACTTTGATCTTGATGGTGACCTTGATGTGTTGGTGGCGGTGATGGGCCAACTTCTCCCGACCAACGACAGGGTTGGCTCGATCGTCATCCTTGAGAACGAGGGCGCCCAGAACTTTCTGTTGCATGTCATTGCGGAAGGCATCGCTCGAGTCACTGATGTCCGCGGTGGAGATATGGATGGAGACGGTGACGTTGATTTGGTCGCTGGCCAGTTCGGCTACTACGAAGGAGAGACCCGCTGGGTAGAGAACTTGGGCAAGTGGAAGTTCAAGTCCCACGTCTTGCAGAGCCTGTCTGGACCCATTCACACGATTCCGGTCGACATCGATCACGATGGCGATTTAGACATCGTGAGTCTTGTCAGCCAGGAATGGGAGGAGATGTACGTTTTTGAAAACACGGGTCCCAGCCATTTCCGGACGCACTTGATTTGGGGAAGCACTAACGATGATTTTGGCTGTAGTGGCATGCGTCTCGCGGACCTGGATCAGGACGGCGACATCGATGTCCTGTTTACCAATGGCGACGCTTTCGACTACACACCGCCCCGTCCCCGGCCTTGGCATGGAGTGCAGTGGCTGGAGAATACCGGTGGCTTCAAGTTCGCACATCATAAGATTGGCGCTCTCAACGGCGCCAGCGCCGCTTGCGCAGTCGATCTCGATGGCGACGGCGATTTAGACATTGCCGCTATCAGTGCCTGGAACTTGTGGGAAAAGCCAGAAGCACAAAGCATGGTCTGGTTCGAAAACATCGGGAAAATGAACTTCACGGGCCACGATCTCACGAACTCTCCGACCCATTTAATCGCGCTGGAAGCTGCCGACATGGATCGGGATGGCCGGATAGATCTCGTGAGCGGAGGAATGCACTTCTACCCACCCTACAGCCACCAGAGCCGAGTCACCTTCTGGAGAAACGAGTGGCCTCGGAGTTCGGATTCGAGTGCTCGGCAATGAGTCGCAAAAGAAAACGAATTAGTACTTCGAATCAAGAGAGTCCGGCAGACGCCTCTCCCGGGAAGCCGGGGACTGCCGCTTCTTCCAACAATTGGACAGGCAGGCATGCTTTCACACTGCTCCTTCTATTCGGCTGTGGCGTGGTCCTAGTATTGTCTCGAACCTTTCCACGCAGCCTGCCGCCCGGCTACCCTAATCTTCCTGACTTGACGCAGGTGAACGCCGTTCTACGCGAGTTTCTTCAGCACAAGGACGCTCACACCAGACGTCATTCCGATTCGGCGGAGACACTGGGAGGACTGGCCATGGCCTATCATGCGAACCAGTTTTTCGAGAGTGCTAGAATGGCCTACCAGCTGGCCGCGCGTTTAGCCCCAAACGATTACCGTTGGTTTTATTGCCAGGCCCTGTTGGACGAGGATTCTGCTGGATCTGGCAGATCAGCTGAATTGTTGGAAAGAACCATCCAGCTGCAGAATTACCTTCCTGCCTATCAGAAGTTGGCTGAATATTTCTTCAAAAGAGACGAGCTTCAGAAGTCTGCCGATTTATATGCTCGCACTCTCCGGCTGGATACATCTCTGCTTTGGGCCGTGGTGGGCCGGGCAAGAATTTCGGCAAGGCAAGGGAATTGGTCATCTGTGATCGAGGACCTTGAACCGGTGGCTAGACGATACCCGAGAATAAGAGGGGTCCATCAGCTGTTGGCGGATGCCTACCAGGCTGCAGGGCGTTCCGATCAGGCTCTCGAACGCCGCAAGGTGCTGGGCCAGTCCGATTTGCTATCGATACCGAGGGCCAGCGACTCGCAGCGCGATCAAATAGACGACCTGTGTTATCTGTCAACTCCCCTTTTGAAGCTGGCTTACGCTGCAGAATCCGCAGGAGAGCACGAAAAGATGCTGCAACGTTGCCGGCGTGCGGTTGAAGTGGATCCCGACGATGCCGATGCCCAACACTTCCTTGCCCGAGCGCTGATTTTGGCTCGAGCAGCCGGTTCTGATGTCGTTGCTGAGGCTATGACCCATAGAAACCAAGGACTCCGTCTCCGACCTGACTATCCAGAACCGCTCATGAGATTGGGGCAAGCTCTCATCGATCGCAAGCTTTTCAAGCTGGCCATCCTCCAGTTCGAAACACTGGTCTCGAGCAGGCCCGAACATGCCGAAGGTCACAACGCCTTGGGCATGGCGTTGATCGGAGACGGACGAATGGCTGAAGCCGTTGCCCATTTTCGTAAGGCAGTCCGGCTGAGACCGGATTATGCGGAAGCCCACAACAGCCTTGGAAACGCTTTCTTCCAGCAACAAAACTGGAAGGAAGCACAGTCGCATTACATGCACTCACTTGAGCTCAAGCCTGGCTATGCTGAAGCCAGCCATAATCTGGCCAATGCGCTGGCTCGACAAGGAAAGCTGGATCGGGCGATCGCTTATTTCATGGCAACGCTGCAAGTGAAGCCCGATCACGCCCAGGCTCACAACGGGCTGGGAGTCGCGTTATTGCAGCAGGGAAAGGCTCAGGTGGCTATCGGTCATTTTTCCGATGCTGCGAAATTCGCACCAGACTTTGCCCAAGCTCAGTATAACTGGGGGTTGGCTCTAGCCAGAACGGGAAGGCTTGAGGAGGCATGCCTGCATTTGTCCGAGGCGCTGCGTATCATGCCTGGCTACCTCCAGGCTGAAGAGAGCCTCCGGCTCGTCAGGGGCGAGCAGAGCAGAGGTCCGGCTGGCGCGAGGAGCACGCGTGTCCCCTGAATGCTCGAGAAACTGCTCTACTCTTGGCTTGGTGCCTGCCTTGCGGTAATTTGTTAGGTCTTGTCAATTCCTTGGAGCCGCAAAGGGTGACGCACACATCGAGCCACTGGCGACGCAACAGCACACACATAGCGAACTGTGTCACAGGTGCAATGCTACAGGCGAGGTCGATTGACAAGATAGGACAAGATGTCGGCTGCTTCTGAATCTGTGATCTGTTCGCGGCCTGCCTGCCCCTGCATACGACCTATCGTGTGCAGCCACTGAATGGGATTCTTGTCGGCGTGCCGAATTCGATCGATCGTATGGCAGCGCGAACACCGGGTTCTCAGCAGCCCGCTTCCTCGGTTCGGATCGCCATGGATTAGTGCCAGGGCCGAGCGCTCATATAGAGCATCGAGGAGGGGTTCATCGATCACGTCTTCGATTGGCACCTGCGTGTCACGGTCTTCTTCGAAGGGCGGCTTTTGGCCTAGCTGGATATAAGCTCGCGAGACAAGCCGCTGGGCCGGCGCAAACAAGGGATGTGACTTGAGCGTCGGCTCGAGAATTCGTATCACTTCTTTCCAGCCGCCCTCGTTGGCTGCAATACGGGCCAAGCCCAAGCGGGCATAAGGGTGAGCAGCGTCAAGGTGAGTGGCGCGAGAAAAAGCTGCTTTCGCTTCGACGATGCGAGACGACCGGCGAAGCAAGTTTCCCAGCCTTGCCCAAGCGTGAACATAGCTGGGCTCCAGTTGAGTAACCTGGTTCAGTAGCCTAGCTGCCTGGTCTTCATCGCCTGACGCTTCGTTGAGGATCGCCAGGTAATAAGGCCAGCGGTAGTCCGCCGGAGACAAGTCGGTGGCCAGTCGATAACACGCGCTGGCTTCACTGAATCGCTGGTTGGCATGATAAGCCATCGCTAACTTGCCGACCCTGTCGACAGCTCGCGGGTTGGCCCGAACCTCGGTGTCCAACTGAAGAAGCAGGCGGGCAATCGCCTCATGAAAATCTTCTGGGTTTGGACGATTGGGGAGTTTCTTCAAGAGTGTTCTGTGCGAGAACGAACGGATACATAGCCACGCCACTCCCACCACTAGAAGGATGCCAATGCAGCTGAGAATCGCGAGGCGAACCTGGGCGCTCTGCGAATCCTGAGGTCGCTGTGGAGTAGGACCGCTCATTGAGGACAAGTCTGACAAAAGCAGGTAGGGTTATCAAGGGATGCGCCAGATCATGACCAAGGTCCATTCATTTCGGATTGCTGTTTGTGTGCTACTGCTGAACCCGCTGGTGCTGAATTTTTTGGGGCAAGAGCAAGGAAATCTAGATCCGACTGCCCTTCTCCAGTACACGGATGTGGCCGAATCTGCTCAGATCCGTTTCAAGTACAATCCTTCAGTTACACAGCAAAAATATATCCTCGAAACAATCGGGGCCGGTGGCGCCTTTTTCGACTATGACAACGATGGACTCTTGGACATTTACTTAGTGAACGGAGCACATCTCCCTGACCTGAAGAAATCCGATGCAGGCTTTTACAACCAGCTTTATCGCAATAACGGGAATGGGGCCTTCACCGACATGACGGGAAAAGCCCGGGTGGCTGGCAGGGGATACAGCGGAGGGGTGGCGGCAGGAGATTACGACAATGACGGCCATGAGGATTTGTATGTGACCACCTATCAGGGCAACGTTCTGTATCGGAACAACGGCGACGGGACATTTGCAGACGTAACGAATGAGGCAGGTGTCACAGACGGCAAATGGAGCACCAGTGCCGCATTCCTGGATTATAACAACGATGGCAAGCTGGACCTGTTTGTGACGCACTACGTCAACTTTACTTTTGAAAGCAATGTCATTTGCAAAGATTGGGAAGGCCGGCCGTATTACTGTCATCCTGACGTTTACGACGGCCTGCCAAATACGCTCTACCGCAACAATGGTGATGGAACTTTCACAGACGTATCGAAGGCCGCGGGAATTCACAACCCGCAAGGAAAAGGCTTGGGAGTTGTCGCGGCAGACTACGACGGAGATGGGTACGTCGATATCTTTGTGGCTAACGATACTGTCGCCAACTTCCTTTATCACAATAGAGGCGATGGAACCTTTGAAGACGTGACGCTCATTTCAGGGACTGGATACGATAGGAACGGCCGACCACAATCCTGCATGGGCACAGACTTTGGTGACTATGACCGTGACGGGAAGTTGGACCTTATTGTGACGAATCTGGAATTCGAAACCCACACCCTTTATCACAACAAAGGTGACGGAACTTTCGAAGACTCGACGCAGGAGGCTGGCCTGGCTCAAGCAACGTTTTACTACGCCGGGTGGGGCACGAAGTTCTTTGATTTTGACAACGACGGCTTCCAGGATCTCTTCATTGCGAATGGCGGACTCTTGGACAACATTGAGCTACACAAAAAAGGAGTCACCTACGCACAGAGCAAATTGCTGCTCAGGAACTCGAACGGTAAGTTTGTCAACGATACCAAGCGATACGGGACAGATCTCTCGAAACCAACCGTGGCCAGGGGAGCAGCCTTTGGTGATTATGACAATGATGGTGATATCGACGTTCTGGTTCTCAATAATGGTCAACCTCCAAACCTTTTTCGCAATGATGGAGGAAATCTGAATCACTGGCTTCAGATAAAGCTCGTTGGCACTAAGAGCAATCGAAATGCAATTGGTGCCCGGGTAACTGTCACTGCTGGAGACTTGCGGTTGGCGGATCAAGTCAAGGGCGGTGGAAGCTACCTGTCAGCTAGCGATTACCGACTGCACTTCGGTCTAGGGCGAAAGGCGAAAATCGATTCGTTGGAAATCAAGTGGCCCAGCGGGATTGAACAGCGACGGCAGAACATCAAAGCAAATCAATTGCTGATTTTCAGGGAGAGCCAAGACAGCACGCATCCGTGAATGGTGCTCAAAAGGCCGGGATGCTTCTGGTCGGCAAGTGGGATTTCCGTCATGATTCTCAAACTTCTAGTGGTCCTTCTTTGGGTTATGGCAGAGAAGAATGGAACTTCTGCTGGAGCCCACATCGAGAAAGGTCTGGAGTATCTCCGCCAAGGAAAGTTGATTGAAGCTGAAATGGAAATTAAGGCGGCACTCAGGACAGAGAACCAGGCTGAAGCGTACAACATCCTCGGAATCATTTACGATCGCCAAGGCAAGAACGCGGAGGGTCAAAGGGCCTATCTGCAGTCTCTCAAGCTTAACCCTGCTTCAGCGAAGGTACGGCACAATTTGGGCAACAGCCTGGTTGCGCAGGGCAACGTCCCTCAAGCGATCCGCCAGTTCGAAAAAGCAATCGAGCTGGACCCAGGCCACCTAAGCTCTCATTTCATGCTGGGGAGGATGTTTTTCGGCCAGAACGACTTCGACAGGGCCACGAAGCATTTGGAGATCGTCAGAAAAAAAGCGCCATCGGACGTCGAGGCATTGTTTTATCTGAGTAATAGCTACTTCCGTAAGCAAGACAGAGTTGAGGGTCTAAAGATCGCTCGCACTATCTCGGAGTTGGCGGCTACGAACGCGAGAACTCAACTAGCCCTGGGAGTGATGCTGGCGAGAAATGGGCTCTATCGGGAAGCCTCGCAAGAACTCCAGAAAGTGATTATGCTCGAACCAAATAACTTTGAGGGTTTGTACAATCTTGGAGTTTGTTCCCTCGAACTTGGAAAACTTGACATCGCGACTGAGCACTTATCGCGGGCCCTGGCAATGAAATCGCAGTCTGCAGAAATCTATTACTATCTCGGTCTCATCGATTTTCAAAAGCGAAGGAACCTGGATGCAGCCCAGAAACTGGTGCAAGCCCTAAAATTCGAGCCTGGCAATGTGAAGGCGTTGTCTCTTCTGGGAAGCGTTTGTCTTCTGGAAAAGGCAACCTACGATGCCATTCAAGCCTTCGAGAAGTGCACCGTCCTAAGTCCCGGCACTTGCGAGTACTACTTGCTGCTTGGAAGCGCTTATCTCCAGGATGAACGAAGACAGGAGGCTCTGGAAGAGTTTCAAAGCGGACTTAAGATTGCACCCAATAACCCAGCGGCCCATTTTCATGTCGGATTGGGTCTAAAGAAACTTGAGAGAGGAGTCGAAGCCGTCGAGTCCTTCCGCAGAGCTTTAGAGTTAGATTCTAAAGATCTCAAAGCGCGCTATGAGCTGGCGGATTCCCTCAACAAGCAACGTGCGTCGCGCGAGGCTATCCAGCAGCTTAGAATCATTCTCGAACAAGATCCCAATTACTCTAAGGCCCTCCTTACTCTTGGGGAAATTGCTCTCCAAGAGAATCGCTATTCCGATGCGGCAGCTTATCTCCAGAAGTCCGTTGATCGAGATCCCAGCTTTGGTATGGCGTCTTACCTGCTCGGTCGCGCCTATATCAAGCTAGGGAAGAAGGAACTCGGGGAAGAAGCGTTTGCGCGGTTCCGGACTCTGAGCGCCCAGGAACAGGCCGAACGAAAGCAAGGCAAGAAGCGGCTTACGCTTGCTCAATAACCGAATTATCGTTAAGGGTGGTTCAGAGAGGACTTACAATGCCGACCGTCGTCATCACTCCGGAAGTGTTGTTTCAGCAGGAGGGGCCGCACATCGAGATGCTGCGTCAGTCCGGTTTCGAAGTGCGCTTTCCGCATCGAGGAGGGCTGACGGAGGAAACGGAAACCATCGAAGCGGTGCGAGAAGCTGCGGCTACCATTGCTGGAAGCGAGCCTTATACGGAGCGGGTACTAGCGGCCCTGCCCAACTTGCGAGTTATTTCACGCTGGGGGGTTGGTGTCGACTGCATCGATTTGGATGCAGTTACACGGCACGGTGTGGCTGTTGCTATCACACCTGGGAGCAACCATGAAGCCGTGGCCGAACACACCATAGCTATGCTGCTAGCTCTTATCCGATCGTTAGCAAGACAGAACCGAGAAATAAGGCGCGGTGTTTGGAACAAAGTTCCTTTACTGCCGATGCGCGGCAGAACTCTTGGCTTGATTGGAATGGGACGCATCGGCCAGAGCGTGGCGGTGCGTGCAGCTCCGTTTCGCCTCAGGCTGGTCGCTTACGATCCGGTTCCCGACCGGGCTTTTGCGCAGACCCATAGCATTGAGCTTGTCGATCTTGATACTTTGTTAGGTGAGGCCGACTACGTTAGCCTGCATTTACCGTTAACACCTTCCACAAGCGGCTTGATTAATCGCGAGACGCTTTCGCGAATGAAGCCTGGGAGCTTTCTTGTGAATACCGCTCGTGGAGGACTCATTGTGGAAGAACATTTGCTAGCGGCGCTCCAATCCAGGCATTTAGCTGGTGCCGGACTTGATGTGTTCGCCCAGGAACCGCCATCACCGGCAAATCCCTTGTTGGCTCTGGAGAACGTTCTGGTCACTTCGCACCTGGCTGGAGTCGATGTCCAGTCGTCCATGGACATGGCCGTCCAAGCTGCTCAAAGCATCATCGACCTACATCAGGGACGGTGGCCGCATCAGACAGTGGTCAATTCCTCGATTAGACCTGGTTGGCAATGGCGAACGTCGTAAATTCCGCAAGCTATCGTTGACAGGAGTGTGAGTGCACCTATGGAACTTGGTCCGGCCGCGCGGTTGGGATTGGCCATCTTGAGTGGAACTTTGGATGGCAGCATGGCACTTCCGATGCAATTTGTTTCCCGCTGGAGATGGGAAAACATCTGGCTGGTGTATTCCATCTTTGGCATGGTTCTTATTTCATGGGGAGTCGTGCTGGCCACGCTCTCAGCAATCCTCCAATGAAGCCCTCAGGGCCTACGTATATCTCTGCAGTGGGATTTTAGCCATCATCACCGCAGTCTATATCGTCAGGTTAGGGCAATAGACGTGCACTTTCGGTAAGCCCGCGTAATCGGGTTTGAGGGCTTTTAAAATCGCCTTGAGGGTGCATTGCGGGTTGGCGATTTGCGGTAGAGATGGGCCGTAATCATGAACAGAGTAGAAAACAGAGTTGCAATCATCACAGGGGCTGCAGGCGGGCTTGGATGCGGCGTGGCACGTCTCCTGGCGTCGAGTGGACACGAGCTTTCGCTGGTGGATATCAAAGGCGACGCGCTATCGAAGGGGGCCCGCGAGTTCAGTAGCTTAGGTGTGAGAATCCATACAATTGCAGCAGACCTGGAACAGGATCAAGAATGCCAAAAAGTGATTGAACAGACGCTTTCAGTTTTTGGGAAGGTGGATATTCTCGTCAACGCTGCTGCCATTCTTGCTCGGACGCCTCTTGAGCAGGTGAACGACGCGGCCTTTTCGAGAGTCTTCAATGTTAATTGCAAGGCAGCCTTTCTCCTGGCCCGAGACGCGCTGAAAGACATGGAAAAGCGACAGTGGGGGCGAATCATTAATGTCACTTCTATTGGCGTCTATGAAGGAGGCGCCAGCATGACCTCCGCGTTGTATGAGGCATCCAAGGGAGCGGTTACAGTCTTTACAAAAATGTTTGCCAAATACGGAGCGTCCAGAGGTGTTTTGGTCAATGCCGTCTGCCCTGGAGCGATGCGAACAGCGATGCTGATGGACGAAACCTCACCTGAAATCGTAAAAGCCTTTGAGTCCAGAATTCCCTTGGGGCGTCTGGCAGATCCTGAGGAAGTGGCCAGAGTGGTCGTGTTCCTGGCAGGGGATGAGGTCTCTTATGTCACCGGAGCAACGTTCGATGTGAATGGTGGTCTGGTGATGCCTTAGTTTCATCTCAAATCGCAGCCCCGAGGAGAATTGAAGGTCAAACCTAGACTCGTCGACCAAGAGAGTGTATATTGTATTCTGAGCAAGTTCCCTAACCGTGTCGATCCGGTTAGGTAGGTCCTAGGAAACTCGTTGAGAAGAAGACTGCAACCCGCGAAGTTTAAGCAGACTTTCCAATGAGGAGGAGTTGCCAGGGGCGGCTGTAGGAAGCTTCTGGTGAGCTCTTGCATCGGTTTTCGCAGCCCAGCCTCTGCTGCCTAGATCAGTCAGGGACGGCCGCTTATATGGCCGGCATGGCCACGCACAAGGTAAGCAAGGCTCCCTAGGCGGCGAGGAAGTGAAAGATCGCTAACAAGAATGATCGAATCTGTTTCCGCATTGGTGTTGCGGGCAACGGGTGCACGCTTGATTGAGGTGGAGTTGACCCCGATCACGTTGGGAATTCAGCAAGACTAATCAGCACCCACGGGTGCATGCCGATGCTGTTTAGGTTGTCTGAAAACAGGGGGCGTGATGAGACGCTGTAGAATTTGGTGCGCAGGCCTGCTCGCTGTTTTGTCGGGCACAGTGCCACTGGCGGCTGCGGAAGAAGCTGCGGTGCGTGAAAACTTCGAGAGCAGGATTCGCCCGGTGCTCGTGCAACATTGTCTTTCTTGTCATAGCGGCGAGTGGCCCCAAGGCGGCCTGCGACTCGATCACCGTGCAGGGTGGGAGGCCGGTGGCAAATTGGGACCGGCGATCATCCGTGGCGAACCCGACAAGAGCCCGCTCATCCGGGCAATTCGCCAGGAGGACGGCGTGACGCCGATGCCCCTGGGTGGGAAAAAGCTCCCATCCGAGACCATCGCCGCTTTCGAAGAATGGGTCCGCACAGGCGCGTTTGACCCTCGGGACAGGCCCGCGGCCGCACCAGCAGCAGTATCGAAGACGTGGCAGGAAACCTACAACGAACGCCGGAAATGGTGGAGCTTGCAGCCGGTTTTACGCCCGCCAATCCCCGCAGTGAAACAGACCCTGTGGCCGCGCCAGCCGGTGGACCGTTTCGTCCTGGCTAGAATGGAGGCTGCCGGCCTCACACCCGCACCGCGCGCAGATCGCGTCACGCTGCTGCGCCGGTTGAGCTTCGTGGTCACTGGCCTGCCGCCAACGCCTGAAGAGTTGGACGCATTTCTGGCGGACCGCAGTCCTCAAGCGTATGAAAAGCTCGTGAACCGTCTGCTCGGGTCCGCCCACTTTGGCGAACATTGGGCGCGCCACTGGATGGACGTCGTTCGCTACAGCGACACCTACGGCTACGAATCAGAGATCCCAGCCAAAAACGCCTGGCGGTATCGAGACTATCTGATCCGCGCCTTCAATGACGATGTGCCCTTCGACCAGTTCCTACGAGAGCAGATCGCGGGAGACTTGCTGCCCAGTCCCCGCATCAACCCCGCCAGTCAGATCAACGAGTCGGTCATCGGCACGATGTTCTATTTGATGGGCGAAATGCGCGAGGGTGACAGTCTGCAGTTCAACGGGATCCACCAGGAAATGGTGAACAATCAAATCGATGCGTTCTCGAAAGCCTTCCAAGCGTTAACTGTGGGTTGCGCACGCTGCCACGATCATAAGCTGGAAGCAGTGTCGCAGCGAGACTACTACGCGATGGCGGGCATGTTCATGAGTTCGCGCTGGGTTTCCAACACTCTGGACACTCCGGAGCGGAACCGAGTCACACTGCAACGCCTTGCCGTGCTCAAGCCGAAGATCCATGAGGCCGTGGCGGAGTGGTGGTTGGAGTCGGTCGCCGATCTTCCGAAGCGCCTGGAGACCGCGGAGCCCGAGCAGGACAAGAAGCCGCCAGCAGAGAAGAAGGCCGACGACAAGACAGCGAAGGAGCTGGAGAAAGACGAGAAACCCCCGATGGAGAACCCGCTGTATATTTGGTTCGAGCTGAAGGCTGCACAAGCAAAGGGAGAAAGCGTTTCGGCGGCATGGCAAAAGCTAGCCGAAAGTTATGAGTCCGCTCGCAAGCAGCGAATGGAGTCGAATGCTCGCGACTACGTCACGATCGCCAACTTCAGTGAGGGCGCGCCGGCGGGTTGGTCGATTGATGGCGTCGGACTCCGCCAAGGCCCGGTTTCCAGCGGTGACTTCGCAGTTTCGCTCGAAGGCTCCTCTGCGATCAAGATGCTGATGCCTGCCGGGTTGTTCACGAACTCGCTCTCGCCCCGATTGAATGGCGTTTTACGCACGCCACTCCTGAGCTATACCAATGGGAAAAGGCTCTCCATTCAGGCGGCGGGTGGCGATCTCAGCACGGTGAGTCAGATTGTCGGTAACGCCTTCATGACAGAGCGCCAGGTTTATCTAAAGACCATCCAGCCGCAGTGGGCAAAGCTCTCCCTTGCCGATGGCGGGAGTCCTGACATGCCTCGGACGGAGGAAGAAAAAGCAGAAATGAAGGTCTGCGCTGAGGTTGCCACGAAGACCTCAAACCCCAATTTCCCGCCGCGCATTGGTCTGATCCAAAAGGTGGCAACCTTTGAGCAAGAGCGCGATCCGCGCAGTTGGTTCGGAGTCACACGAGTCGTCGAGCACAGCAACGACAAACCACCTGCGGACGAACTGGCCCGATTCGAATCGCTGCTGGCGGGCGAGCCCCCGGTCGACTTGGATGCCGCGGCGTTGCGTTTCCAGGGTTGGGCCAAGACCGCCATCGACGCCTGGAGCCGGGGCGGAGCGACTGCAGATCACGTCTGGATCATTAACTGGCTGATCGAGAAGAATCTTCTCCCGAACAAGATGGAGGAGCGTGAACCCGTTCGCTTGCTGGTGAATTACTATCGCTCGATCGAAAAGCAGATCGCTGACCCGCAGACAGTGAACGGCATGGCTGACCTCGATCCAGGCCGTGACTACCGTCTGAATGTTCGCGGCGTTTACGAAGACCTTGGTGAGAGGGTGCCACGAGGATACGTGGAGGTGCTTGCGGGCAAGCGCTCCGGGGTGCCAAAGAATAGCGGCCGACTTGAACTGGCTAATAGGGTTGCAAGTGGGGCCAATCCACTGACCGCTCGAGTGTTTGTGAATCGCGTCTGGCATTGGATCTTCGGCACGGGCATCGTCGCTACCACCGACGACTTTGGACACCTCGGCGAAAAGCCCTCGCATCCGGAACTGCTCGACTACCTTGCTAGCGAGTTCGTTGCCAGCGAGTGGTCTGTCAAGAAATTGGTGCGGTCGCTGCTTCTGAGTCAAACCTTCCGGCAGTCCGGCAACATTTCTGCCAAGGCGCATGAGGCGGACCCGTTGAACCGGTTGCTCAGCCACTATGCCCTGCGTCGTCTGGAAGCGGAATCTATCCGGGACTCGCTCCTGGCGGTTTCGTCGCGACTGGATCGCCAGCTCTTTGGTGAAACCATCGATCCCTCCCGCACGAAGGAGCAATCCAACCTCCGTCTGTTCTCCGGTCCGCTTGACGGCAACGGTCGCCGGTCGCTATATATCAAGATGACGATCATGGACGTGCCGAAGTTCCTGGCTGTCTTCGGTCAGCCCTCTCCGAAAGTGCCCACCGGCCGGCGTGACAAGACCAACTCGCCCGCCCAGGCGCTGGCGTTGTTGAACGATCCTTTCGTTGCAGGCCAGGCCGAGTTCTGGGCGAAAAGTCTGATCGAGCAACCGCACCGCGATCCGCAACAGCGGCTCACCGCCATGTTCCGTCGTGCCTTTGGCAGAGATCCAAATGCAGCCGAACTGGCGCGCTGGAGTGAGATTGCAAATGATTTTGCCAGAATGCATGAGGGCGAGTCGAATTCCCCCGATGCTCCCATGAAGTCGATTGACGTGTGGAAGGACGTGGCCCACACTATGTTTAACGCCAAGGAGTTCATCTATGTACGCTAACCCCTTTTTTCGGGCTTCGCTGTCGCGTCGCGAGTGGCTTCGGCAGGCTTCAAATGGTTTCGGCATGTTGGCCCTTTCAAGCCTGCTGGCCAAGAGTGTTCATGGCACCACCCATCACGCGGCCAAAGCCAAGAGCGTGATACTTTGTTTCATGGACGGCGGACCCAGCCACGTCGACACTTTCGATTTCAAGCCTCTTTTGAAAAAACACCAGGGAGAGAAGATCGGCACCTCTGCGGTTTCCAGCAAGGCACAATCATCACCTGATCGAGTGTGGTTGGGCAGCCCGTGGGAGTTTCGGCAGCACGGTCAAAGCGGCCTCTGGGTGAGCGACCTGCTGCCCCACCTCGCTTCGATTGCTGACGAACTCTGCGTCATCCGATCGATGGTCGGGCAGCAGCCGCTGCATGGCCAGCAGAATCTCTTGTTCCACACCGGCCGTGTCATAGGTGGCGCTCCCAGCTTTGGGGCGTGGGTGTCGTATGCTCTGGGAAGCCCCAGCGATTCGCTGCCGAACTACGTGGTAATGAACAACGAGGTGATTCCCAACGGCGGGACTGAAACCTACGGTAGCGCCTTTCTGCCCACCTCTCACGCCGCGACGATGTTAAGAGCTAAAGGTATCCCGATGGACAACATCGCACCGTTCGATCTGCCCGCCGTCCAGCGCCGCAAGCTGGAGCTGCTTCGAGAGCAGGACACGGCGTATGCCCAGTCCACGGGTGACGACGCGATCGATTCTACGATCAAGAACTACGAGCTCGCGTCCCGCATGCAAACGTCGATCCGGGAGCTGACTGACGTGAGCCGCGAAAAGGAAATGACACGGCATATGTTCGGCGTGGACCACGCTGACGAGTTCAAACAATCGTACAGCCTGCAGTGCCTCCGAGCCCGCCGCCTGGTGGAAGCCGGGGTTCGCTTTGTCGAAGTGACCTGCCCCCTCGACCACGAGAACAACTCGCCGTGGGATCAGCACGGAAACCTGAAAAAGTACCACGGGTCTAACGCACTGCATACCGACCAGGGAGTTGCGGCACTGATTCAGGATCTCAAGCAGCGCGGTCTGCTTGATTCGACGATTGTGGTCTGGGCGGGCGAAATGGGTCGAACTCCGCACACGAAGAAGATCACTGAAACTGTTGGCCGCGACCACCACGTGAATGGATACAGTGTCTTCGTAGCTGGCGGTGGCTTCAAGAAGGGCTTCGCCTATGGCTCAACCAACGAGTTCGGTAATGCCGTCGCGGAGAACCCCGTTACGGTTCACGACCTGCATGCCACAATTCTGCACCAACTGGGGCTCGACCACCGCAAGCTAACCTTCCGCTTTGGCGGACGAGACATCAGCCTGACCGATGTCCACGGTCAGGTCGTGCACGAGCTGCTGACATAACCCGCTGCTCTTCGACTCGTTCTCTTCGGCGCTTCTGAAGACGATCACCTTGAGGTGACCGGCCTGCCTCAACGCTTGCAGAGTTTCCGATTGGAAGATCTTTTCACCCAAGCCACAACCGCGTCTGGAGGCAAGGGCGGCTATCGGATCGATCCGGAGCCGAAATTGTTTTTGCTGGTCTATGGGCTACCGGCCAACCAATTTCGCTTGAGAGCCAATCAAGTAACCATCGGAGTCCGTCATCGTAAACCCTACAACCGGAGGCCGACATTCAGATTGGAAAGGTTGAAGTCGCGGTCGAGGATCAGCAGGCCATGTGGCTTCCGGGCAGGCACCGCGGTTCCTGAAAGGTAATTCAAGAGAAAGACTCTCCTGCCATTTCCAGAACCTGCCGCGCGTGTCGCACAACTGCTTCGTCAACCATAGAACCATCGACCGCTAAGACACCAGATGGGCTGGCCGAAAAGGCAGCGAGAATTCGGCGCGCACGTTCCACTTCTACAGCGCTCGGAGAGAAGATCGCGTTGATCACAGGGACCTGCTCCGGGTGGATGGCGAATTTTCCGGAGAACCCCATATTTCGTGCACTAAGAGTATGGGCTCGCAGTTTCTCCAAATTCTTCCACTCCAGGCAAGGTGAGTCAATGCCATCTCGACCTGCGGCTCGACAAGCCGTGACCAGAGCAGAACGGGCATACAACAGTTCAATCTCTCCTTCCGTCCGTGTAATCCCCATATCGGCGGAGAAATCTTCCGCACCAAAAGTAAGTCCGGCCACCCGAGGGCAACTTGTGGCGATCGCAAAAGCATTGAGGATCGCGAGTGGTGACTCCACTTGCGGGTAAATGCGGACGCGGCTGTCAGAATCCCGTTGAGCCAAGAATTCATCTAGCTGCTGGACCTCACTGACCGATTGACATTTGCTCAAGAGAATAGCGTTGGGAAGGGCGGTTTCCAGGGCCAAGCAATCCTCCGCGAAGTGTGGGCTCGTCGCTGGGTTGATGCGGATGAGAAGAGTAGTACCCGACGAAGCTTGTCCAGACAGAAAAGCCAAGGACAGCTTGCGAGCGAGAAACTTGTTTTGCGGCAAAACCGCGTCTTCCCAATCGAGGACTAGAGCGTCTGCGGAGACTCGTCGGGCTTTCTGGAGTTTCGATTCGCTATCGCCAGGAACAAAAAGCAGGCTTCGTATCATCGTGGTAATTGTTCAATTGTTGTCACACCAGCGGAACCAAAGGCTGAGCTCTTTTGGATCACGGTATAGCGTTGGTTTCAAACTGTTGGACGGCTACATCTGCACGCCGCCGGTGTCATGAGGAGAGATCTAACCGAGTGTGCCAGATTTCGAGTCGTAGCTATCGCAGGAGAGAGTAGGGAAGACCTTTCATGATACGCACTTCGCGTCGTTTGATCGTCGGGCGAAGTATGTTCACAATCTTGAGCCATTCCGGGCTGCTGTAGAAGCTGTGGACAGCCTTCTCGCGTGCTTCAAGGGAGGGGAAAGAACGAATCCAGATAAACTCGTCTTCGCGAGCAGGATTTTCCCATGCTGCTACGAACGTAATCCCAAACTTCTTCATGAAGCTCTTGGCTTTCTTAAAACCGCCAAGGAAAGCTTTTTTCTGGCCAGGATGAAAGCGATAGATTCTGAGCTCGTAGATCATGTCGTTTCCAAGTATCAAGGGTTCATTCGAGCGTTTCGTTCATGCTTGTGAATCCTCAAGCGGTGGCGGTTACTTGCCCCCTCTCCCATAGCGATCAATAATCTCGGAATTGTAATTCAGTCCCAGACCGGGAGACTGGGGCAGATACATGTAGCCTTCAGAAATTCTGGGTCTCTCGGCCACCAGCTCGTACCACATCGGATCTCTGTCTCTGTCCGGAAAGATTTCGACGAAAGTCGCATTGGGAATGGCAGCTAACAAATGAAGTGCAACTTGAGGTTCTTCATGGTGCCCCATGCTAACATTCATCATGTCGGCAAAGCTCGCGATCTTGCGCCATTCAGTAATCCCTCCGGCTATGGTGGCGTCTACATTCAACACGTCGACACAACCGCTCAGGATGAAATCGCGACATCCCCAGCTTGATATCTCACCTTGGCCTGCGTTAATTGGAATGTTGGTGACTTGGCGCAAACGCTTCATTCCCTCGATCTGATCAAACCACCGCAATGGCTCCTCCAGCCACTCAACCCGCAAGTCCCGGACTGCGCGGGCAAACTGAGAAGCCTGCCGAAAAGTCCAGGCTTGATTGGCATCACAAGCGATCACAAACTTCTCAGGGAAGTTCGTGCGGATGAATTCTACTCGCTTGATATCCTCCTCCACCGTCCATCGTCCCACCTTGAGTTTGATGCCCGCGAGACCTAGTTCCAAATAACGATTGATCTCCTCTCGCAGTTCCAGCTCACCTCCAGGTCGATAGTAGCCTCCGATACCCACGACAGGCACGCGGTCTCGACTTGCTCCCAACAGCTTTGCGAGGGGCTGGCCAAGCGACTTCCCAAGAGTGTCCCAGAGCCCCATGTCAATGATTGCGATGGCCTGCATCAGAATTGCATGGTTGACCATGTCGAGGGTATGAATGCTTCGATTGTGAAGCGGCAAGCCCGTGGTGGAAAACATGATTGCCCAGAGTCTTTCCACTGGCTGAAGTTCTTCACCAATCAGCCTCGGAGCCAGAAAATCGTTAACGATTTCTACAACCTTCTGTTGATGAATGTCTTCGTCTCCACCGAAGGCCTCGCCGACGATCCCGTCAGTGGTCTCGATCCGAACGTATAGCGTGTTCCTGGAGACAATTCGGTACGTACTCCCTTCAAACACTTGGTTTAGTTTCCTGATCAGCGGGATAACCTGGATGCTCTTGATTCTATTCATATACTTCTCCGAAATGTGATTCTGGGGAGCAGGCTACAAACATCACGCCACAAAGATAGAGTTCCAGCGGGTCCCACTTGGATCCGGACCTGCACTAGATCCAAATACGAGCGGACTTTTCAACGGTATACCCTTAACCCGATCGAGTGAGCCGTAAGTCAAGCGTCGCGAGTTTAAGTTCTAAGCGAAAATGTCTTCCATAAGCCGAGACTCAGCCGTGTGAGGGCTTTGCTGAGCAAATTCTACTGCATCATCAATGAGCTTTCGCGACTCTCCTTCGACCTGCTTCAATTCAGCCTCATTGGAGAAATCGTTTTCGACCAGATAACTGCGAAAGCGTGGGATAGGATCATACTTCTGCCAACGTTTGGCGTCTTCCTTTGACTTATACATTCCGGAAGATATGGCGGAATGCCGCTCCCAACGGATAGTTTTGCACTCAATCAGAGTCGGTCCCTCACCTCGGCGGGCCCGATCAACTGCTTCCTTGGTTGCACGAAGGACACTCAAGAGATCATTTCCATCTATGCTGACGCCCGGAAAGCCAAAGCCCGACGCGCGCGTGGAGATGTTGCTAACACTGATGGACTTGTCCACATGCACAGAGATGGCATACTCGTTATTCTCACAGATCAAGACGACGGGTAGCTTCCAAAGTGCGGCAATATTGGCGGTTTCATAAAATACACCTTCGCAAGAAGCCCCATCGCCAAAAAAGCAAAGTGTCACCACTTGATTTTTCCTGAGCATGTTAGCTAGAGCCACTCCCGCGGCGATGGGAATATGTGCAGCTACAATTGCATTTGCCCCCATGAAACCAATTTCCGGGTCACAAAGGTGCATTGAGCCACCCTTACCCTTGCAATAACCGGTATCCCGATTTAACAATTCAGCCAGTGCTTTCTTGGGGTCTCCTCCCTTGGCGAGGCATTGGCCGTGTCCTCGATAGGTCGCCAACACCTGGTCGTCTATCTCTAGAGCCGCAATCGCGCCCACCGAAATCGCTTCTTGGGCAATGCAGGGATGTGTGGAGCCACTGATTAGACCCTTACCGAAGAGCTTCACCACGTCCTCCTCAAAATAGCGGATGGTGACCATCTGGCGGTAAAAGCCGAGAAGGTCCTGCTTGGAAAACTGTGGTCCGGCAGTAATACCCATCTCACGATCCTCCCATTAGTAATCGAGCCGTGTCCTTCAATTCTTCTCTGCTGGGAAAGGCCCTATTTTCCAAGACACCTGCAGGGATCGGGATGTCCTTTCCAGCGACACGTTGAATCGGAGCCAGCAGATGATCGAAGGCGCCTTCCATGATGGTTTGCCCGATCTCTGCGCCCGCACCGGCCGTCTTGTAAGCCTCATGAGTGATGATCGCTCTGCCCGTCTTTTTCACAGACGCGATTAAAGTGTCTCGATCTAATGGCGCCAGAGTTCTTGGGTCAATGACTTCCACGCTGATGCCTTCCTGCTCTAGTTCCTCGGCGACCTTGATCGCTTCGGACACCATGGCCGCCAACGCAACTAGGGTGATGTCGGAGCCTTCCCTTACGATTCTGGCACGACCGAAAGGCACTGTGTAGTCTTCGGACGGCACATCTCCCTTCGTCCTGTAGAGTCGAACATGTTCAATAAAGACCACAGGATTGTCTTGCCGCAAAGCCGTCTTTAGTAGACCCTTGGCGTCATACGGAGTAGAGGGCATTGCGATCGACAGCCCTGGCGCATGCATAAACCAAGCCTCCAGGCTCTGTGAGTGTTGTGCCCCCAGGCCTAACTTCGTAGCACTCGGCAAGCGGATGACAATAGGAACTTTCAGTTTTCCACCATAGAAGTAGCGCAACTTTGCAGCTTGATTGACGACGGCATCAAGGATCAATGTTGAGAAGTCAATAAACTCGATATCCACAACGGCGCGCATTCCATTTAAAGCCAAGCCGATGCCGACTCCAACGGTTGCGGCTTCGGAAAGAGGTCCGTCGCGAACTCTGTCCTCACCAAACTCCTCGAAAATACCCTTGTAGACCCCAAAGGTTCCCCCATACTCGCCAATGTCTTGTCCTAGCAAGACAATCGAACTATCCCGGCGCATCTCCTCGCGGACGGCTTCATTGATCGCTTCTGAATAAGTGATCTGTCTCATTTTCGGACCTGTGCTCCTCTGACCAGCCTGACTGTCTCCACCGCTTTCATCACAGCCTCATCAATCGTGACCGAGCGATCCGTGAATGGAACGTTATGCGCACTCAAGATCTGACGACATCTTTCCTCGCCAGAACCTGGCAGCCGAAACATCACGATCACTTCCGCGGGAACTTTCCCTGCTGCCTTGATGCCCCAAATCACACCCTCCGCAACCAAGTCGGCTTGCGTGTTATTAACCACGTTCATAATAACTGCGAGATTCTCAACCTTTGGTTGTGTGACAATCAACTCTGTCAATCGAGCCACTTTCTCAGGTGTGGGGTTCCCGCCGATTTCACAGTAGTTTGCGGGTTCCCCACCGTGATCCAGGATTGCATCAAAAATCGTCAGGCTCGCTCCTCCTCCTCCGATGAGCAGACCCAAATTTCCAGGAAATTCGATGAGTCGCCCGGCGACGCCCCGATAGTCGCTTTCATCGATTGCCCTCGCGCCCGCTTCCATTGCCGTCAGCCGACGAGTACCAAACTCTCGCTGGGCAGGATCGAGACCAAGAACAGTTTCAAATCTCTGACGAGGTAGCGCATCATCATCGATTTCCAAATGGCAGTCCAGAGCGTAGTATTTGTTGTCAGAGGTAAGAACGAGCGGATTGATCTCCAGCAAAAGGGCATCCCACGCAAAGAATTGACGGATCAAGATTCTGAGTATCTGGCTCAGGTTCCGTAGCGCGCCTGGGCTAAGCCCCTTGTCTGAAAGCCATTCAATCAGGTGGTGCGGTAGGACTTCTCGTTGCGGACTCAAGATCATCTTCCACAAAGAGTCGGGTCGACTAGTGGCCAGCTCTTCAATGCCGGTGCCGCCTTCAGCACTTAACAATAGAAAAGGGGATCGCTCTCGACAATCGTAGCCCAGACTGACGAAGAATTCCTGACCAAAGCTGATTTTTTCCTCGATGAGAAGTTGCTTAACCACATATCCGTTCAGGTCCGTTCCCAGTAGGCCTGAAATTGCATGCCTCAGCTCGCTTTGAGTTTTTACAAACTGAATGCCTCCCTGCTGTAGCCTCTTGCCGAATGGAGACTGTGCTTTTACGACGGCAGGCAATCTCTGGTCATCCCAGTGAAAAGATTCCAGCTCAGAGACGAGAACGGAACCAGGAACACTCAACCCTGCGACCTTCAGCAGGTTCTTTCCTTCGTGCTCGAATAGGATCATCCGGATACTGTATACATGACTAAATCTTGTGTCAACCCTATTTCCTTCCACTCCTGTTAGCCCTGTTTCATCCAGGATAGTCTGCGTAATAATGCGGAATAATCAACCGTCCACTCCGCATCTGAATGCTTTTGCCCGGGCTGGCCGACCCTGCACTCCATTCGGGCTTCTTAAGCATAGAGGTGAAATCGATGGGCTCGGACCAAGCCAGGCCATCTCATCGCTCTTGATAGCCTTGTAAGTAAAGGTCGCGCGGCCGACACCCTCATGAACATAGACACTGAAGGCCCAGATCGTACCAGTCTGCCGATTCACTGAACCGCAGGAATCGGCTACGGCTCCTTCTCGAAGGTCCACCAATGTCTGAAGGTGGCCCCCACGTCCTGCCACCGTCAGTGCTTCGTTTCATGACCAGTCGATGTTGTCAGACGGATCGCCGCTCTTTTTCAATCGTGCAGCACAAAAGGATAATAGCGTGCCCTTGTTCGAGGTAACCAGCGTCTGCTTGTTCGAGAATTCCTCGCGACCCGAGAGCAGCCAATGACATATCCCCAAGAACTTTCTTGACAGACTCCAGAGCCAATGATATGTAGATCCAATCTTGCATACAATATTCACACAAAGGTCTCGAAGGAGTCTATGCGAAGTTCAGACCTGCTCGCAAAGCGAATCGGTTTTACAAAAGAAATTTTGAGTTCGATTGGCCGCTCATGTTGGGAGCTAACAGTTTCTTGGGTGAAGGGGAATAAGGAGATGACTATGAATATCTTCAGCTCGCGTTGGCGTGTATTGATGTTCGTTGCGATCTTGCCGAGCCTGCTTGCACCGAATGGAAGGAGCCAGGAGATGCGCGGCAACATCCAAGGAATAGTTCGCGACACTTCGAGCGCATTGGTCCCGAAGGCCACGGTCACCGCGACCAATGTGGCAAGCCGCGTGACCATCAACGCGACAAGTAATGAGGAGGGAACCTACAACCTGCTGTTCTTGCTTCCGGGTGTTTACAACCTGAGTGCCAGCGCTTCTGGTTTCAAAACGGTCCGGAGAGATAATGTCGAACTCCGCATTGCCGAGCGTCTGCAAGTCGACTTAACCCTGGAGGTGGGTGAGGTAACCGAGCAGGTGCAAGTCACGGCAGAATCGCCGCTGCTACAAACCGCCACCTCCAATATAGGTCAGGTGATCGACTCGCGCCGACTGGCCGAACTGCCAATTCCGCACGGCAGCCCTTTCTCCCTGTTATTTCTGGGCCCAGGCACCGTCCCCACCAGTGGCTACGCTAGAACGTGGCAAGAGACGAGCAATCTCGACGGGATGAGCGATTTTCTCAGTTTTAATGGAGCGCCAGCATCCACCTCGGACTGGACCATCGACGGTGCGCCGAATGTCCAGAGTTCCCATGGGATTGGGCCTATGAACTCTCCTCCTTCCGACCTCGTCCAGGAATTCAAGATGGAGACGGCATTCGACGCCAGCGTGGGGCATACCAGCGGAACTGTGGTTAACGTGAGTCTTAAAACGGGGGGCAATCAACCCCACGGCACCGCCTACGGTTTCTTCAGAAACCCCAGTTGGGATGCAAACAGTTTTTTTGCCAACCGGGCGGGTCAGCCAAAACCCACTTATGCAAGCAAGCGCTGGGGGGCCACTCTTACCGGGCCGGTTTACATTCCCAAAATCTACAAAGGCAGGGACCGAACCTTCTTTTCCTACGGATATGAAGGGGTGCACCGTTCGGAATCCTACCCATTCACCTCAACGGTTCCGGATCCCAAGCACGCGACGGGCGACTTTTCTGGTTTGCTCGCCATCAGCCCCCAATACCAGATCTACGATCCGGCTACCATCAAGGCGGAGCCGGGTGGGAGATTCTCCATCCAACCTTTTCCTGGCAACATCATTCCGCCGGCCCGAATCAACCCGATCGCCAAGAGCATCCTCACCCATTTTGCTAAGCCTAATGCCCCTGGCAGGGTGGACACAGTCGGCAACTTCGATCTCCAGACGATTTCAGATCCAGATATCTACTTCAACCACACCGGTCGTATCGATCACAATCTCAGCGAGAAGCATCGCCTGTTTGGCGGCTTGACGGTAATGCGCAGAAGGGCCGGGCCTTACCGGAATTATTATGACGACCCGGCGGTGGCCAACAACTTCATTGGCAGAACCAAGCAGTTCACCCTCGATGACGTCTATACCTTTAGCCCGAGCCTGGTGATGAACATACGCTTTGGTGTCAGTCGCTTCAGGAGCGGACACTCCCCTCGGGCACTCGGCTTCGATCCGAGCCAGTTGGGATTTTCCTCGGAGGTCGTAAAGTCCTTGAGCGAGCAGGGCCCAAGGTTTCCTCGAATCGCTATTACCGGCATGATGGGGCTTGGATCTGAGACCGAAACAACCTTGAACACTGATATTTACTACCTATATGCCAATCTCAACAAGCAGTATGGCCGCCACAATATGAAGTTTGGCACCGACTTGCGGACCAACCGCGGGATTGTTGGCGGCCCTGGAAGCAAGGGAGGATTCTTCACCTTCGGGACGAACTTCACACGAGGACCGTTCGATAATTCTCCCTCCTCGCCAGGTGGAATCGGACAGGGTCTTGCCACCTTTTTGCTCGGGTTGCCGACGACCGGACTTGTCGACGTCAACGACAGCCAGGCCATCCAGACGAAGTACGGGTCCTTCTACCTCCACGACAACTGGCGGGTGACTCAAAAGCTGACCGTAGACTTGGGCCTGCGTTGGGAGTATGAGAGCCCACTGACCGAACGCTTCAATCGCAGCGTACGCGGCTTCGATCCTAATGCGAGCCAGCGCCTTGAGGCACAAGCCCGAGCCAACTATGCTTTGAATCCGGACCCGGCGATTCCGCTCGATCAGTTGCGCGTTCGCGGCGGGCTGCTGTTCGCGGGCGTGGGGGGGCAGCCGCGCCTTCTCTGGGATCGGTCGTTCAATAATTTCGCTCCCCGCTTGGGGTTTGCTTACCAAGTCCAACAGAACGCTGTTATCCGGGGAGGTTTTGGGATTTATCCCATCTCTATCGGTCAGCCGACAGGGAATAATGCGATCCTGACCGGATTCAATCAGGCAACGGAACTCATTCCGACGCTGGACAACGGCCAAACCTTTCTCGCAACTCTCGCCAATCCCTTCCCAAACGGCTTGTTGAGACCACGGGGAGCTTCCCTCGGCGCGGAAACGTTCCTCGGTCGGAATATCTTGTTCTACAATCCCATCCCCAGGACACCCTACGTGATGCACTGGAATCTAAACACGCAGACCATGCTGCCGGGCCAGCTGCTCTTGGAGATTGGCTACTCGGGGAGCAAGTCGGTCAAGCTGCGGGTGCCGCGCGATATCAACGCGGTGCCTAACGAATATTTGAGCACCTCGCCGTTGCGCGATCAGAACACCATCAACTACCTCACCGCAAACATCCCTAACCCCTTTGCCGGATCTCTCCCTGGCACGGCCCTCAACGGGGCGACCATTCCGAGGTCCCAGTTGCTGAGACCTTATCCGCACTTTACTGGTGTGACTATGCGCGATTACCAGGGATACTCCTGGTATCACGGTTTGCAAGTGCGGCTCGAGCGTAGGTTTAGCAAAGGCCTTACGGTCCTGGTTGGCTATGGACTTACCAAGAAGATGGACGCCACCGAGTACTTGAATCCTGCCGATCCCGCTCCGTATCGGAGCATTTCCTCGATCGACCGTCCGCACCTGATCACTTTTAGTGGGCTTTATGAACTGCCCATCGGACGAGCGAGAGCCATAGGAAGTGATCTCGGTCGGGTCGCCGACGCCTTTTTGGGGGGCTGGCAGTTGGGGGCGGTGTGGCAGTTCAATAGCGGATTCCCGATCAACTTTATGGGCGATGTGATTTTTCAGGGAGATCTTAAGGACATACCGCTCTCGCGAAGCCAAAGAACCGCTGAGCGTTGGTTCAATACCGAGGCTGGATTCGAGCGCAGTTCCGCCAAGGCACTCCAGTGGAACCGGAGAACTTTTCCGCTTCGGTTCTCCGGAATCCGCAACGAACTTTACAACGCCTGGGACATTTCCCTGCTGAAGAACTTTAAGATTCACGAGCAGCATCAATTCCAGTTTCGCGCGGAGTTCTATAACGCGTTCAACCACCCCACCTCCTGGTTTGAACCCAACAGCAACCCGTACAGCACTGCGTTCGGGCGGGTAGATAGCCAGTATGGTCTCCCGCGCCAGATACAATTGGGCGTGAAGTACGTCTTCTAAACCCGCGGGGAGGCGCGCAAGGCGCCGCGAACAGCTTTAATCTTGGGGTTCAAATTCTCTGCCTCGCTTGGGTTGGGTGACTGGAACGGGACGGCACGCCGGACGCACGGCTGGTCCAAGTCAATGCGCTTGGCAGCGAGCCCGCATTGTGGCAAGAGCCTCGCCTGTATAACGACAACACCTACCCAGGCCGGATGTAAGTTCGGAAAAAGTCCTCTACTGCCGCTGAGGGCAAGGACTGCTCGCGGCCGGGCGGTGAATCCTGCTCAAGGAGATTGGGGATGACATTGAAGGATCTGACTTGGAAGTGGATACAGACCAGAGCTGCTTTCATTGCTGTTACCTGAAGCTATCCTGCAAATCGACGACGACCAATAAATAAAGGAGAATTGGCAAAAGCCATTTCAGGACTGCTTTAGGAGTTCTTGAGACGTATTTCGGGCAAACGGGATCGCGAGGTCTGCCACAGTCAGAAAGCCTGGTCGCGCTTCAATGACCCGCGGAATGCAGTTTGCAACCATGGCAGCTGATCCACGCTGTGGGTTACAACCAGGGCTGATGGTGAGATTCATGGAATTATAGCCTTCGATCGATATGGCATCTTCGGTGGCAAGATTGATCGACGCCGGCGCAATATGTGCAATAAATTCGGCCGAGATCCACGACTGGCCGCCCACCAGACCTGTCGAACGCTGGATGAACCCGGCGGTTTGACCTAGTTCAACCTTCAAGTGTTCATTTACGTAGACCTGCTCAGCTAATAAGGGTTCAAAGGACTTCTCAATTCGCTCGAGGTCTCGTCCGAGACATTTCGATGTCAATGTGAACGATTGCGGAAAACCGATGTGACCACTTATGGATCCGGACTTCACCCCAGCTTCGAACTCAGTCTTTGAAAAACCAATACCCAAGCGTCGCTGTATGGTGGCACTGAAGCGCGAAACATCCACCACTCGCCTTACTTGAATACGTCCCACGTCCCAAGCGATCCCAGTAGCCGTCAGCAGGAGTGCGTCGAAGATGAAGCCGGGATTCAATCCGACGCCGAGGACCGAAACTTGACGGGCTCTGGCAAGATGATCCAGTTCATTGGCAAGTTGTTCGTCAATCAACCATGGGAAGGCGGCTTCTTCAGCCGTGGTGATGACGTTGAGACCGCGCTCAATACCGAGTCGCAGGTCACCTGCCACCTCCTTCAAGAATGAGGTGGTCGCCACTACCAGTGCGTCGGCTGGCTGTTTGAGCGCGATTTCCCGATCGAGAGTGACAGTCACTCCGAGAGAGCGTATCCCAGCGAGGGTACCCAGATCCTGGCCCGACAGTTTGGGATTCCGCGTGTAAGCCCCCACAATTCGGTAGTTGGACCGGGCACTTAGAAGTCGAGCCACATCTTTGCCGACTCGGCCCACTCCTGCCAGGATGACTTTAATTTCGGTCATGACGACTATCCCTTATTCCTCACTTCGATCGGAATATGTTGACCCTGGGTCATCATTCCATTCCTGTTCGATTGACTTCATCCAATTTCATTTCGAACAATAGCGGCGCCCAGCACCAGCGCGCGCATCTTGCTGAAAGCAACCTCGCGTGGCAAGAACCACATGCCACAGTCTGGTCCGAGATGTAGCTGGTCTGGTGGGACTATATCGAGCGCGGCACGGATTCGGCTGGCAATGTATTCCGGCTTCTCCACGGTCTGCGTCCCCAGGTTCAGCAAACCCAAGACAACCGCCTTATGGCCACAATGGCGCAGAATTTCCGGACTATGGCCTGGTTGTTCGTACTCAAGACTGATGGCCTGAACGCGAGAGGCCGCAATGGGCCTCGAGTGCTTCGCTGTAATTCGGATCAGCATGCTTGGCTCCCACAGTGGCGTACCCGTAGCAAATGTGAACAATTGTGGGAACGTGAATTCCTTCCAGGGCCCGGTCCAGCGCGCGAGTTCCCCAGCGTCGGACCTGATCGGGGCGAAAATGGAATTCCGGCTCATCAAGCTGGATGATATCGGCGCCTTCGGTCTGCAGTGCATGTAGTTCCTGATTAATTGCGCAGCCAGCATCCATGCCGAGCGCCTCTTCGTCGGGGTGGTACTCGTTGACAACCCTGCAGGCAGTGGTCAAAGGTCCAATTACAGTCATCTTGACCGGGCGCCGAGCATGCCGCTTCAGGAAACGCAAGTCATCGAGCACGATAGGACCAGGCCAGGTGAGCTTCCCCACAACCCTTGGGGCTTGGGCTTTGGCGAGGCGATCTCCGACATCGGAACTCAGGTCGATAAAGCTCATATCGCGATTCTCCACCGACCAGGGCGCCAAATTTACGGTGTCCAATCCCTTAAAACGAAAGAAATAGGAATCAAATCGTTGCCGGCGTTCCTCTCCATCGGTGACGACATCCAGACCAGGACGTTCCTGGTCAGCAATCGCCAGGAGCGTGGCGTCATTCTGAGCTTCAAGCAAGACAGCCGTGTCCGGACGCCAAAAAGTATCGTCGTTGTATGGAGTAGTGACGCGATGATGGCGTATTAGCCAGTTTGGTTTCGAGTAGCTGCCCACCAACTGTGCGGTCAATCTGCGATTCAGCATGACGAATCTTTCCAGATTCGGTGAGTTCTATGAATGAGAACCAGTGCTTTCGCGGTTCTACTTCTACATTTCAAGTTCACTAAGCAGTTGACCGAAGTTATCGACAATGATGTCCACGGTCTCAGAAACAGGGGGGGCGGAGATGTTATAAGTTTTAACCGATGCTTCCACGGCCATACCGCCTCTTGCAACTGTCTCGGCCGATGGCCAGTAGGCCAGAACCCCATTGCAGTAACCGCCGAAAATTGTGTGAGGAGCTCTGGCTCGTCTTTTAACACCCAGACCTATTTCTACAAAGGGTTCGCCGGGCATTGCCACCAGCAGACAATTGTCGATCCGTGTCCCGACGATTTCGAATGAAAGACTCTCCTGTTTCATGCCCGCTTCCACTTTCTGGAGCACGCCTTCAGCCCAACGTTTTACAAGTGAAGCCGGAGCGGTCTTGGTCGTGGGAGCCTTGTCCCTGTTGAGCTTTTCCAGCGTTGAGTTGGCTTCGGCTAAGTTGGCCTCAGCTTGCGCAAAAGAGGGCAGCGGCTGCAGCGGTACACTGACCATGCGGCTTGCCACTTTGAAAACTTGATGGGTCGGACCCTCTCGAAACTCCTTGTGATACAGGGCAATATTTGACAGAGAGGCGTCGCATTCACGTATCACCTCATGGGGGCGTGTCTCGATCTCAAAGAACGCGCGTACAGCCGCACCAGCGATTTGGCCTCCCATGCGCTCTTGCTCTCCCCAATCACTCTGGAGAAATGAGACGGCGGCCTGGTTCCCGGCAGCACCAGTGAGGAAGAGGCAGGTCGCGCCTGTTGCACTCTCCACGAGACGGCGCACTACGCCTGGATAATCTGCGCTGAGAAGGTAGGTATGGTAGCCCATCACTACCGGGTGAGCCGCGTAATTGGTGATCACGGCGATGGGCTTTCCATTCAGATCGTCTATTCGAAGCACCTCTACACTATGGTCAGTAATTCCAGCAGGATTCCGGCCTACCCGGATGCGACCGTCAGTGTCAAGCTCTTCGCGGTTGACCGCCACAGCAGCTTCGCCGCGGCCACCGCCAACGCGGGCGGGCTGGCGCCTCCCGTCTGCAACGGAGGCCAATCCGGCAAGTTGGCCCACCAAGTTTGAAATGTAGGCGTCCAATGCGGCAATTTCTTCGGCTGTGCCGGCGACATCATGGACTCCTCCCAAGTTTCCGCGCGAGGTGCAGGGGCCGTTGTGAGTATGAGTGCATGCAACAATTACATGACTAGGGGGTGTTCCCACGCGTTTACTAACGGTCTGCCTTATTTCATTGGCCAGCGGCAGATCAAACCCAATGAGGTCACAATCGAAGATCACAACTTTGCTGTTCTCGTCACCTAGGACTAGTGCAGTCGCCAGCAACGGCGATTCGATCCCTACCGAGGGCTCAATCCGTCGCATCGCGCCCTGCATTCTAAATCCTACCGGCGGCGTGATCTCGATTCTTGCCACACCAGCCTTCAGGACAAGGTCATTCATCTTACCCCTCCGCTAATAGAGGAATTCTTCGCCAGTTTTTCATCAATTGCTTGCTGTGTACGACACAGCGCTTCTCCATGTTATTTCGCGGCGCCAGGCATGGGCATGGTACTTAGCAGGCCACCATCCACGTCCAGGGCGACACCGGTCAGGAAACTGGAACCCTCAGCCAGAAAGAACATCACGGCATTCACGATGTCCTCCGTGGTCGCATTCCGGTGAAGAGGAATACCCGCCGCGGTAGCTGCAAGAATGTCCTGCGGTTTGGTCCCAACCTTCTGCATCTTCCAACTGAGGACATCTTGTCCCATGCCCGTTGCTGATACGCCTACCGGGCAGACACAGTTCACGGTAACCTGATGAGCGGCCAGTTCTGCCGCCAGAGCCTTGGTGAGGCCAACCACTCCGAACTTGGCGGCGCAATAGGAAACGATCATCCCGCAACCCAGTTTCGAAGCGTCAGAGCCAATGTTGACGATGCGCCCTCTCCCACTATCGCAAAGCAAGGGGGCGGCCGCCTGGCAGCACAAGAAAACTCCTTTCAGATCCACGTCGATTACTCGGTCCCAGTCCCGCTCGCTGATTTCTGCAAGCGGAGCAATATGGATAACACCGGCCGAATTAACCAGCGTGTCCAAGCTTCCAAAGGTTGACTTACAAGACTCCACCGCCGCCCGTACCGAATCGACGGAAGTAACGTCGAGCTTCACAGGCAGGACGTTGGCACTGTCTAAACTCTGTGCGGCCTCCTGCAGACGTCCGGCATGGATGTCTGCAATGGCCACATGCGCGCCCTGAGCTAGCAAAGCTTGAGCAATAGCCAGCCCAAATCCACTGGCTCCTCCCGTGACCAGGGCGTGGCGCGGATCAGCCTTACTGCTTTGGGTCATCGTCGTACCTCCGAATTCCAAGCAAGATGTAGTTGGTCTCAAAAAATCAGTGTGGAAGAAGATTCAGGCAAGCAGATACTTTCGTACAACTTCCTCAAGTACCGTAACACCCAGGCCGGGACTGCTGCGCACCTTGAGATAGCCGTCTTCTTGAACCCATGGATCAGAGACCAGTTCGTGCTGCATCGGCGATTCATGCGGTTTAAAATCCATACATCTGCCTTGAGTGGAGATGGCAAGCAAATGGACGCTGGCAGCGGTGTTCAAGGCGCTGCTCCAGGTGTGGGCGCTGAAATATAGATTCTCGGCTTCAATCAATTTGATGACATCTCGACATCCGGTAATGCCGTGGCAGCGACCAGGATCCATCTGTATGACATCCACTCCCTTGGACTGGACGAGGCGACGATAACTCTCGGTGTTCCACTCATCTTCTCCTGTCCCAATCGGTGTCGCCACGGCGGCCCGAAGTCGAGCATGGCCCTCCAAGTCCTGAGGTGGAAGTGGCTGTTCGATCCATTTGAGCCGGTAAGGTTCGAGATCGCGAAAACGTTGTATGGCTGTTGGCACGTCCCAGATGCCTCGCGCTCCTGGAGTGTCAACCACTAGTTCGAGTTCGTCTCCAATCACCTCACGCACCAGACGGACGATTTCAAGATCCTTCAACCGGTCTTGACCAAAGACGGCCTCCGGACGCATTCCCCAGCCAGCTTTGACTACACGGTAGCCTTGCTCCCGCATCCAGCGAAATTCGTTGAGCGTCCACTCGAAGTCTTCCATATCGAAAATGATGGAACCCATTGCGATGACTTTGTTGTGGAGCATGCCTCCCAACAATTGGCAGACCGGCAGACCTAGTGCCTTACCCTTGAGGTCCCACAATGCCATGTCGACCGCGCTCACGGCGAAGGCAGCAATACCCTCTGGGCCATACCACCAGATGCGGGCGAGCATCTTGTGCCACAGCCCCTCGACATCCAGGGCGTCTTCGCCGACGAGCAGCGGCCTAAATCCCTCTTCAATGATGGTCTTTGTCGCCCGAGATGCTTCCAGGAACTGGGAAATACATTCTCCCCACCCGACTCGCCCGTCGTGATCCTCGACTCGCGCCAGAGTGATATAACGTTCGATACCTTTATAGTGAGGTTCAGGATATGCCAGCGGAAATGCTTGAATGCTCTTGATTCTCATCACGTTTGCCTCGTGTTGGATTCCTAGACGGTGGTTCTGCAGGCATTGCGAGCAGACTCATCCTTCCTGATTCTTCAGTCTGTTCGCAATCCAGTGCGAATCGATCCAGCAGAAACCCTGGTTGGAGAAAGATCGCTTTCAGTGCTCAGTTTCCCAGCAACTTCACAGATCAGTCAATCCATGTGAAAGACCTCCGCCCATGGCTCGAGTTCCTGGGCGGGAAGGTGGGATCGGAGAACCCAGACATGAACGCGTCCCGTTTTCTTACGACCTCTTTTGCGTTGAAATCCGCCAAAGCGTTCTGGTAACTGTCCGTCTCCAGGTAAATGATAAGGTCGCTTCCACGGAGAAAACAGCCATGGTTTCTGATCTCGACCTCGTGGCTTCTCTGACTAATTCCGGCCAGACGCTTTGATGGGTCCTTCGATAGTCCTCGACTTTGTCGGGCTTCAGACGTGCCATCTAGACGATATGTTCCATTGCCTTCTTCGCGGTGCCAACGTCGGGATGCGATGGTTTGTTGACTCTTTGGTGTAACCTCGGTTGAATTGAAGGCACATTTACCTTGGAGTATTCCCCCGACCAGCTATGCCAGCGTGCTGCTCCAGCCGAGAATAAACATAGCCCCAATCAAAACAACGATGGCGCCTCCCATGATCAAAAGAGGCTTTCTTCCTATCCCAGACCATTCTCCAGTCACTGCTCCCCAAAAATTAGCGCTGAGGATCCCCATCGAGGAAAGAATAGGCCAGCCAACGACTTCGGCAAGGTCTCCCATTCGTGAACTGCCCACCCCATAGAGTAGAAGGCCAACGGGCCCTAGCAAGCCCATCGTCAGGCCTAGTAAATAGTCGGAAGAGGGCCGTGACATCAGGTGCCAGGTGCGTTCCTTCGAGATCACGTAAGCACAATAGGTCGCATTGACAAGGGCACCCGCCGACATTGCGATGGCCCAAATCACATTGAGCGCGAGGAATGGCTCCGTGCCCGCAGCTTCGGCCAGGCGCGCAATCGGAGCGCCATAGGCAAAGCTCAGATTGATCATTGGATTGAGCAATCCGGAGAGAATTGCGATGATTACCCCCACCTTGACGCGAAGATCCAATTTCCAGCGTGGAGCCATCTCTGGCCCCGAACTCAACGAAGGATCACTGGAAGCCTGGGCCAACGTTCGGTCTTTGAGGTGTCCGGCCCACGAACAGAGTGCCACACCAAGGACGACCAAGAAAACGCCAGACATGACGATAACGCCTCTCAGGGTAAAAACATTCTGTGTGTGAAGCAAAGCCAGCGGGGCGAAGGATCCGACAGCTGCACCAAGCCCCACGGCGATAGCATAGCTCAGTGCCATACCTGCCATCTTGAGTGACAAGCCAAAAAAAACCGCGCCAAAACCCCAAGCTAACCCGAAAACAAACACCAAAAGCAGGTCACGATTGCGAGTCATCTGCAGAACGTTGGGGAGATTCTTGATAGTCCCAAAACCCAAAATCCACGGGATCACAGAAAATGCCAGAACTGAATAGACCAGCCAAAGGTGCTCCCATTTCCATCTCTTGAGGAATTTCAGCGCCAGTCCAAGAGACCCGTCCACAAAGGCACCCAGCGAGATCAGGGTAATACCCTTGAGCAGAAGCGCGGACCCATCCACCATGCGGCCTAACCTCGAATCAATCGAACATCCAGTCAGTTCTTAAGTTCCCTGCGAAGTCCTGGCTTTGCTGCCATTTCCAATGATTCAAGAGGCGCCTCCGGCTGGAGCGGTCTGGGCAATCCTAGGCTTCCAGCTCTGACGCTAGAGCTTGCATAAGTCTCGATGGCCACGCAATGATATGGAATGACGTCGAGCACCAAGTCTGGATTCGCCGTCTCAATGTGGATCTTACAAAAGCCGAACCAGTGCTGGGGTCTCTCCTAGCAACCATTACGATTGTTCGACTTATAGGCGGACAGCAGTGAGGGGCGACACTCAGTCTGTGAAACAATTGGGGAACCTTGTCTAGGCAAAAGAATGCAGTATACACTCATTTCCGTCAAGACAATTTCTGGGATTCTCGCTGTGCAAAACAGACAGTTCCACAGGGCTGCGATTCTTGCGCCCAGTCCGTATCACGCGGGACTAAATTTCCGATGGACCTCAACTGCTGCATATCGTATTCTTCTTCCCTGCGATCCTGCGAGTGAGAGGCTTGGTCCCCCTGAGCCATCGGTTGAACTACTTCCGTTCTCGACTGGATTCAGACAACAGCGATCGTGGACACTTGCAGGAACTATGATGGCTGTTCGGTGGTGCTTGGTGGCACCGGACTGCCATGCCTAGCTTCTTGACCTTCTTCTAGCTAAGTGTTTGACCGACTAATTTGCAAACCTTATGCAGGTTCGGGCGTAAGTGAAGGTAACAACAGATGAAAGCGTTTTTGCTCATTCCCGCAGTCCTGGCTGTCATGAATGTTCCGGTTCGAGGCCGAGAAGGATTTGAGGAGAAGATTCATCCGATCCTCAAGACCAGTTGCCTTCCTTGCCATGACGAGAGAACCCGGACCAGCGGATTTTCAGTTAAGGATCTGGACAGCGTCCTAGCCGGAGGAGCCAGACACGGCAAGGCCGTAAAGAATGGTCAACCTTCAGAGAGTCCGCTGATACAGATTCTTCGGGGTCAGATCAAGCCCCAGATGCCACTGGGCCGGGCTTTGGCGGAGAGTGAGATTGTTGCTGTCGAGGAGTGGATTCAGGGCCTCAAGCCCGAATCCGTAACGACTTCTGCAGCGAAGAGCGGCTACTGGGCATTTGTAAAACCGGCGCCACAGGCGCCTCCAGACGTGAAGAACCCGCGATGGGTAAGGAATGATATCGACGCCTTCGTCCTGAGCCGCCTGGAGGCTCAAGGACTGGCACCCTCTCCGGAGGCAGATCGGAGAGTGCTAATCCGGCGGCTCTTCTTCGACCTGATTGGGCTTCCGCCCACGCCAGAAGAGGTCAGGGCGTTTTTGGAAAGCAATTCGCCGAAGGCTTACGAAGAGCTCGTAGAATGCCTACTTGCGGACAAGAGATATGGGGAACGTTGGGGGCGCCATTGGCTGGACTTGGCGCGTTATGCCGACACCAATGGTTACGAAGGAGATCCCGAATTTGCCCATGCCTGGCGTTACCGGGACTATGTTATTGACGCTTTCAATAATGATAAGCCGTATGACGAGTTCATAAAGGAACAGATTGCCGGTGATGAATTGGCTCCTGTCATGTCAGCAGGGCCACTTCCTCCCCGCGAACCGGAGAAAGTTGTGGCTCTGACCTTTCTCCGACTAGCTCCCTTTACAGAGCCCCGCGGGGAAGAGAGCCGGGACCTTTTGCTGAGCGAAATGACTTCGACCGTGAGTTCGGTTTTTTTGGGTCTGACCGTGGGTTGTGCCAAGTGCCACGATCACAAATACGACATGGTGCCCACCAAAGACTTTTACCGCATGAAGGCCTTTTTCGCTACCGTGCAGATCGAGCCAGCTGTGGTCGGCGATGTCCAGCAGTTGGGCGGGCCGTTGCGGGCCGAGTTCTATCGGTCTGGGGAAAAGGAATGGGCGGACAAAGCGCGGACAGGATTTCAGGACGAGCTTAAGGCAGTCGAGCTGGAGTTTGGGGCCTTCCAGAAACCACTTCTCGAAAGGCTGACCGCATTGAGGAAACGGGAGAAGCCGACGGCTGATGGGTCCGCGCAGGCTGAGGTCACGCTGAAGGATCTCAGAAAAGAGATTAGCGATGAGGGAGACAATTCCGCTGGCTTTCAGAAGAAAGAGCCGGTCTTTTCCCAAGGTGAAAAACAGCAATTTCAGAAATTCGAGGAACGTGTTCTGCGCTTGAAGAAAAGGATTGAGCGCCTTGAGCCTGTGGCCATGTCGTTGAGACATTCTGACGGTCCTCCTTATGGGCCGAGTGTTCCAACTACCCACGTGTTAATTCGAGGAGAATACGATCGTCCGGGAGAGCCCGTGGAGCCTGGTTTCCTGAGTTCAATCACTGGGAATTCTGATCCCGCGGTCATCGAAATCGACCGCTACAAGAGGCACCCGACTCGAGGTCGACGACTGGCACTTGCCAATTGGATTGCTAGTCCCGAAAACCCCTTGACTGCTCGGGTAATGGTGAATCGCCTATGGCAGTATCACTTTGGGCGAGGAATCGTGGAAACTCCAAGTGATTTTGGCAAGAATGGGTCTCCTCCGACCCATCCTGAGCTGTTGGATTGGCTGGCGACCCGTTTTGTCGAGGGCAAATGGAGTGTGAAGGCAATGCACCGCCTAATCCTCACCTCCAGCACCTACCGACAGTCCTCTCAGAATATCGATGCGAAGGCCATGCAGACTGATCCAGATAATCGTCTACTATGGCGGTTCAATCGACTGCGACTGGAGGGAGAAGCGATTCGCGACAGTGTGCTCGCCCTCAGTGGACGGTTGAATCCTGAGCGGGGAGGACCACCCGTGTTTCCGCCTTTGCCTAAGGGCTTGGACGAAGCTCAAAAGGTGCAAGGCATTAACACCTGGGAAACCTCAAATGAAACGGACGGACAGAAGCGCAGCATCTATGTGTTTCAACGTCGGTCATTGAACCTGCCGTTGCTGGAAACCTTTGATGCTCCAGTTTTCAACGCATCCTGTGACCGTCGCCGGACCTCGATTACGGCTCTGCAACCGCTGTCAATGTACAACGGCGCATTTGTCAATCTGGAGGCCCGCCATTTTTCGGAGGTACTACTCAAAAGGGGTTCCAATCTGGATGACCAAATAAAATGGGCCTTCCAGCTAGCTCTTGCGCGCAGCCCCTCGCCAGCCGAGCTCAAGCAGGTTAGAACTCTTTTTGACTCCGCTAAATCGAAAGAAGAGGCGCTGGTTGGCCTTTTCCGGATTCTGACAAACAGTAACGAGTTTATTTATTTGGATTGAGAGGAACATCACGATGAAATGCGAGGAAGAACGCAAGATGCTATCACGCGTGATCACTAACCTGTCTCGCCGGGAATTTCTCTGTCGTTCCTTCAATGGGATTGGAGGCTTGGCTCTGGCCGGCATGTTGGCTGAAGATTTGCGGGCTGACACGCCCCTACTGAATCCGCTGGCGCCGAAACTTCAACACTTACCCCGCAAAGCAAAACATTGCATTTTCATGTTTATGGCGGGAGGGGCAAGCCAGATTGACACGTTTGACTATAAGCCGAACCTCAAGAAGTACGCAAATCAGCGTCTACCCTTGCTGCCGGGACTTTCCGGGGAGATCGAAGGGTTTCTCAAAGCTCCCCATCGCGCCATTCCCAGCGCCTGGGACTTCAAACAATACGGACACTCGGGGCGACATATCTCGACGCTTTTCCCTCATATTGGGGAGTGTGCCGATGACTTGGCCTTTGTTTTCGGAGTTAAAGTAGATAACAACAATCACGGACCGGCGACTATGCACGTCAATACTGGATCGCCATTGCAGGGAAATGCGTCCGTGGGATCTTGGATCAGCTACGGGCTGGGAAGTCCAAACCAGAACTTGCCCGCCTATGTAGTTATCCAGGATTCAAGAGGGGCCCCGGTCAATGGGGCGGCGGTGTGGGGAAATGGCTTTCTGCCGGCTGCATACCAAGGAACGCTGTTCCGCTCGTCGGGCACGCCGATCCTTGATCTGGACCTGCCTGAGGGACTGAACCGCGGGCAACAGCGGAAAGAGTTTGACCTGATCAAGTGGCTCAATGAGCAACATAACGGCGCAAGACCAGGAGCATCGGATTTGGAAGCGCGCATTAACGCCTACGAACTGGCTTTTCGAATGCAGAAGGATGCCCCTGAAGTCGTGGACGTCTCCAGCGAGACCGAGCAAACCAAGAAGCTTTACGGTTTGGATGATCCGACCACCGAAGGTTTCGGAAGACAGTGTCTTCTGGCGAGGCGGTTAGTCGAGAAGGGAGTTCGATACACATTACTGGTTCATGGCGTGGAGATCAGCAAGTCGAGCTGGGATGACCACGGCAATTTCAGAGAGCGAATGCCGCAGCACGCGGCCGAAGTGGACCGACCTGTAGCTGCTCTCCTCAAAGATCTGAAACAGCGTGGATTGCTGGAAGAAACCTTGGTCGTCTGGGCCTCAGAGATGGGACGCACGCCGTTTATCAACGACCTGAAGTCGGATAAACCGGGACGAGACCATAACCAGTATGGTCTGGTAGTGTGGCTTGCTGGCGGGGACGTCAAAGGCGGATCGACAGCGGGAGAAACGGATGAGTTTGGCATCAAGGCACTGGGAGAGCCCATTCCGCTGCGAGACGTCCACGCGACGATTCTGAACCTGCTGGGGTTGAGCGATGAGCGACTGACATACCTGCACGCCGGGCGCTTCCGAAAACTAACCGACATCGGTGGTCGTGTATTAACTGAGGTGATTGCCTAGTGTCCTGGCAAGGGAATTCAACAGCAGAATCCCAGAAGCTGTCCACGGAAATTCCAAGCAGAGTTCGTTGGAGAGTGGGCCCTTCTGCTTGTGGCTTCAGCGCTGGTTGCTTTCTTTCAGCGCGTCAGCATTCTAGAGATCTAGCTAGCATCAGATTTCGAGAGCACGTGTGACACGCGTGGCGATGTCACTTCCAGCCAGCGCAATCGGACGATGCCAGGTTGTGTGACCTTCTGCAACTTCTACCGGTATTAAGATCCCACGAACTCTCCGGCTCATCCTTCATCGCCGTGAATGCCGGCGCTGCCGCTGCGGTGGTTCAACGGGTAGAGGAAGAGCGGTCTTATACTTGACCTGCTTGAGCGCGACACTCGACTGAATGTTTCCAACTCCTGGGATCTTGGATAAGTCCGTAACGAACTTCTGAAACTCCTGGAGATCTGAGACAACTACCCGAAGCAAATAGTCCGAAGTCCCTGTCATCAAGTAACACTCCATCACTTCCTGACGAGCCGCGATTGCCTTCTCGAAGGTATTGAGACTCGCCTCCACTTGCTTCTCGAGTCGGACCTGCACAAACACACTGACCCCCAGTCCCACGGCTTGAGCATTCAGGAGTGTCACATATCGACTGATGAAACCTTCGCGCTCAAGTGTCTTCACACGGGCCAGACATGGGGAGGGAGACAGGTGTACCTTCTCTGCAAGGTCGACGTTCGCCAGGCGGGCATCATCTTGAAGAGCCGATAGAATACTCCAGTCGATTGAATCAAGCTCTCGCGAATGCATGAGTTAAATACCTCCTTCTATCAGCACGTTATGCCAGAAGAGACACCTGGAACAGTATAAACGTTCGTTTCAGTGGTTAGCAACGGTCAAAAAACGAAACCGCCTGCTGTCCGATGCAACCTACAATGGCCTCGACGTTTGCGAAAAATGGAGGCTACGATGAGCACTTTTCCTTCTCCGGGTCGTTTGGACTCTGACCCTCAGGAGACCTGGGAATGGCTGCAGGCTTTCGACGACGTATTGCATTGTGATGGTCCGAAGCGCTGCACAGACCTTATGCGAAAGTTGCTCGAGCATGCTCGCAGTCGCGCTGTGACGGTTAATCCCATACTCAACACACCTTACTGCAACACTATTGCTCGACCCGATGAAGCCGCTTATCCGGGCGATGTTGAACTGGAGCGAAAGATCACTGCGATAGTGCGCTGGAATGCGCTGGCGATGGTTGTCCGCGCTAACCATCAGAGCAGCGAACTGGGCGGCCACCTTTCGAGCTACGCCTCAGGTGCAGATCTATTCGAGGTGGGGTTCAATCATTTTTTTCACGGTAACGCCTTGGAACCCGATTCCGAACGAACTGCAGACCTGGTGTTTTTTCAGCCTCATTCTGCCCCCGGCATCTATGCGCGAGCCTTTCTGGAAGGAAGACTCACGGAAAGCCATCTTGCTAGTTTCCGTCGCGAAGTCGGAGGCCATGGATTGTCTTCTTATCCCCACCCCTGGCTCATGCCTGAGTTCTGGCAGTTCCCAACGGGATCGATGGGGCTGGGCCCGCTGACTGCGATCTACCAGGCCAGGTTCATGCATTATTTGCGGAATCGTGGGCTGTTGAATTCCGAAGGCCGGAAGGTTTGGGCGTTTGTGGGCGATGGCGAGATGGACGAGCCCGAGTCTATTGCCGGCCTGACCTTGGCGGCTCGGGAGAGCCTGGAGCACCTCATCGTTGTGGTGAATTGCAACCTGCAGCGACTCGATGGTCCCGTGCGAGGGAATGGCTCGATTGTTCAGGAACTAGAGCGGCTTTTTGCCGGCGCAGGTTGGAATGTGATCAAGCTGTTGTGGGGTTCAGATTGGGACGATCTTTTCGAACGCGACCGTGACAACCTAATACTACGCAGGCTGCACGAAACTGTGGATGGAGAGCTTCAGAGTTATGCAGCTCACGATGCCAATTTCAACCGGGAGCGATTCTTCAGCAAGTACGCGGACTTGCGTGAGCTGGTCTCTCACTTATCTGACGAGCAGATTGATGCTCTAACGCGAGGCGGGCATGATCCTGTCAAGATCTACGCAGCCTTCGATGCCGCTGTGAGGCATACGCGACAGCCAACGGTAATCTTGGCACAGACTAAGAAGGGTTACGGCCTCGGCCGTTGGGCCGAAGGCCGGATGTCGGCCCACCAGCAAAAGAAGCTTGGGGTAGAAGCCTTGCGTTCGTTTCGAGACCGCTTCGGGTTGCCTCTGTCGGATGAGGAAGTCGACAACGCCCAATTCTATCGTCCTTCAACGAGCAGTCCAGAAATGCGTTACCTGCACGAGTGCCGAAAACGGTTGCGAGGATATCTGCCAGCGCGTATCGGCAGAGCTCGCAACGTGAGGACTCCAAGACGAGAGGCTTTCGGAGCTTTCGCTTTCGAGGCACAGACGCGCGAGATGTCGACCACTGTTGCCTTCGTACGGATGTTGACGGGCATGCTGAAAGACAGCGAATTGGGTCCCTGCCTTGTTCCAATCGTTGCCGACGAGGCCCGAACCTTTGGGATGGAATCGTTGTTCCGCAAGGTCGGAATTTACTCTCACTGTGGCCAGCTCTATGAACCGGAAGATCACGATGCGCTTCTCTATTACAAGGAATTACGTGACGGCCAAATCCTAGAAGAGGGAATCACCGAGGCGGGAGCTCTTTCGTCGTGGATTGCGGCAGGCACTTCATACAGTAACCATGGCGTACCCACGGTGCCGTTCTATATTTACTACTCGATCTTTGGGTTTCAACGCGTCGGAGACCTGATCTGGGCAGCCGCGGATTCACGGGCTCGTGGGTTCTTGCTGGGGGCCACCGCGGGACGCACAACTCTGTCGGGTGAGGGCTTACAGCACCAGGATGGTTCCAGTCATCTCATGGCTTCTACCATCCCTAATTGTCGCGCTTATGATCCTTGTTTCGCTTACGAAATCGCGATCATTCTGGACCACGGGTTGCAAGCGATGCTCGAAAAGCAAGAAGATGCGTTCTATTACCTGACTTTGATGAATGAGAACTATCTGCACGCATCAATGCCAGCTGGAGCAGAAGAGGGTATTGTGCACGGGATGTACCTCGTCCGGCCTAGCGCAGCGGTAGAAAGGTCTGGAACTCTGCGCGTGCAGTTGCTGGGATCCGGAACCATACTGCGTGAAGCATTGGCTGCGGCCGAACTGCTCGAAACGGATTGGAACATCGGGGCCGACGTTTGGAGCGTGACCAGTTTTACAGAACTGCGCCGGTCAGGCCTGGAGATCGAACGTTGGAATCGTCTTAACCCAACAGAAGAACTCAAAAGCACTTGGATAGAGCAATGTCTCATGTCAACAACCGGTCCAGTCATTGCCGCGAGCGACTATGTGCGGGCCGTCCCAGATCTGATTCGCACCTGGGTTCCACGACGCTATGTGACGCTCGGAACAGACGGCTTCGGACGTAGCGACACACGCGCCGCGTTGCGGAGATTTTTTGAAGTGGACTCTTCCAGCATCGCGCTTGCGGCCATTACGGCACTCGCCGACGACGGGGCGGCGAAGAGGTCGCTCGTGGCTGAATTTGTTACGCGATATGGTTATCAACCGGCGTTGGTCCCGCCATGGGTCGACAGACGCCTGGTATAGGCTAATGCTGTGACCTGCTAAGCCTCAACCTTTCGGGCCCCAGCCAAGTCGAGGAATTGGCCGAGCAGCCTTCCGTTAGCCGGAGGGTTGTAGGTTCGACTCCTACCTGAGGAGCCAATCACTTACACCGTTCTTCATTCCCCAAGATTTTCGAACGTGAGTAGATTTCGCCTGCCACGGCTCCAAGTACCGAGCGCTTCGTTTGAATACTCTCCATGGCTTCCCATTTCATTTCCGTTCGGATGTGTGATTATGAGCAGTGCGTCAGCATCAAGACAGAGGCTTCTTCCAAAGGTTTCTGTTGATTTCGGCTGGTTGATGCACTTTCTCTTGTTGAGCGAACGCCCTTTGATTCTCCCGTTTCGCAGGGATGCCTCTCACGCTCTGGTCTCGACTACCGAGTAATGCGGCGTGCTCTGGATCGGAAGGGTTCTCAAACGGAGAGTTCAGCAGGAGCAACGAGGGAGAAGCATCAAAAACAACTCAAGGCAAGTCAGTAAACCGACCAGGGGCACTAGCGTGGAAGCAAACCAGGCTTTGCAGTCGGAGCAGTGCCCCCCAATTGAATTGGCGTTATCGCGCTTTCAGAAGTACGAGAGCCAACAGCGCCTATTAGCTTGCAACCTATTTAGGCTGAGGGATGATCCGCAGATAAGGCCGGGGCGCCGTCCAACCACCTGGGTACTTCTGTTTAGCCTCGTCGTCCGACACCGCCGGCAGGATGATGACATCGTTGCCCGGTTTCCAGTTCACCGGCGTGGCCACCTTATGCTTGGCCGTGAGCTGCATCGAATCGAGTACTCGCAACACTTCGTCAAAGTTGCGGCCAGTGCTCATCGGATAACTGAGCATCAGTTTGATCTTTTTGTCGGGACCGACCACAAACACGGTGCGTACAGTTGCGTTCGTGGCTGCTGTGCGGCCTTCGCAACTATCGCCAGCATCGGCGGGCAGCATGTCATAGAGCTTGGCGACCTTAAGCTGGGTATCACCGATCATAGGGTAGTTCACTTTGTGTCCCTGGGTCTGTTCGATATCCAATGCCCATTTGTCGTGGGCGGTCACCGGGTCCACGCTCAGTCCTACAACCTTGCAGTTCCGCTTCGCGAATTCCGGCTGGAGCCCAGCCATGTATCCAAGCTCGGTGGTGCAGACGGGCGTAAAGTCCTTGGGGTGGGAGAACAGGATTGCCCAGCCGTCGCCAATCCA
>Ga0187893_10001139_pt1 | contig 66166 bp, 51 predicted proteins | sample MA1701074metaG_FD_139574 | JGI IMG/M metagenome (GOLD analysis project Ga0187893, IMG submission 139574) | White microbial mat communities from a basaltic lava cave in the Kipuka Kanohina Cave System on the Island of Hawaii, USA - MA170107-4 metaG ...
AATATGGGCATCTTGTTGGTCTGACCCGTTTCTTTCGTTCTACTTGCGGAAGTTGTAATACAATCTTCATTGAAGACCTCTTGTAGATGCAATCTTCGCAATTCCATCTTACAAGAGGTCTTCCCCCTTTTCAAACCCACCAGCTTTGTTACAGACACATGACTTCTGCTGAATCGCATTCAAGGCATTTGGTAATCATGGCTTGTTTCTCCTTGTTAATGCCGATTATATTTCCACTTATTGGGCAGACGAGTTCCCCGATTCTTTAGGAAAGGGTAGGGGTGAGGTCTCCAACCCCTCTCCCGTCTCCTCCAAGAGGGAGAAGCCTAAGACATCCTCAAACCAATTCTTTCCTTCTTGAGCCTAATGACTCGTCATCGGGTAGGCTATGGACACGAAATAAAGTTGTAAGAATTATGCATTCCTTTCGTAAGGATGTGCCTGTACAGTTGTACCAATACGATACTCGAAGCATTGGCTCTTAAGGGATCATGATGTTCATGAACAGACTTTTGCGACCCTACATATTCCTTCCCCTGGCGATTATCCTGCTTTTGGCTCTGTGGGCGATTTCCAATGAAGTTTCCGATTCTGTACCGCCACTGCCGGCCGCGCCGACCTATGCACCCGTGCAACCCGGAACGTTGATTCCGGATGATGAAGCCTCTCGATTGATGCACGACCTTGCCTTTGGCGCCGACCCTCAGCAAGCAATTGATGTCATCCTATCTGCCAGGGATACGCGTTTCATCGCGGTTTTCATCGAATTGATGCGCGCCAATCAGATTAGACTCTTGCAAGGCGCGGGCTACGGCGCACACATCGAAGCCTTGGAGACCCTGAGCGGTCAATCGTTTGGCGATGACTGGCCCGCCTGGGTCGAGTGGTACGGGGGAACTTCGCTGACGCCGCCCCCGGGTTTTACGGGTTGGAAGGGAAAAGTGTTCGCCATCATAGACCCGGCCTTCGAGGCGTTTTTACAGGATGATCATCCATCCACCATTCGCGTTGAGGAGATCCAATGGGGCGGGGTGGTCGTGGATGGTATCCCTGCCCTGAAGAACGCGGGGATGATCCCTGCGGATGAAGCGAGCTATCTCACGGCGGAGGAACCGGTCTTTGGGATATCCATCAACGGGGACCACCGCGCATATCCGCTTCGCATTCTGGACTGGCACGAGATGGCGAATGATGTTGTCGGCAGTGTGCCGCTTTCGCTGGCGTACTGCACGTTGTGCGGCTCAGGGATCGCCTTTGATGGCCGCGCTTCGAACGGAGAGACATACACCTTCGGTTCCTCCGGTTTTCTTTTTCGCAGTAACAAGTTGATGTATGACCACCAGACTCGCACGCTCTGGAACCATATCACCGGGGAACCCGTGCTTGGCGAACTGGCTGGCAAAGGCATCAAACTGAATTTGTTGCCTGTTGTTGTCACGAGTTGGGAATCCTGGCTGGAGCAGCACCCTGATACGCGGGTGCTGGATGTCAAAACAGGTTATGAAAGACCCTACGTTCCCGGCGCGGCGTATGGATCCTATTTCGCCAGCAATGACACGATGTTCCCGGTCTGGCAGCGAAGCAAACTTCTTGAAACCAAAGATCGAATTTACGCCCTGCACGTTGACAGGATTCCGAAAGCATACCCGCTGACGATCCTCATCGAGGAAATCGTCGTGAACGATGTGATCGGTGAGACAGCTGTCGTCCTCATCGCCTCGCGGGGCGATATAACGGTAGACGCCGCGGGAAGCCCGACGTACAACGCGGGGGGCGAAGTGCGCGCGTATGATCGTATGGAGGAAACGTTTCAACCCGGCTCCGATGCTTCGACGGTTTTAGATTCAGCGGGCAAACTCTGGCAGGTGACCGAGGAGGCGCTGGTTGGTCCAAATGGTGAGCACGCCCCGCGCCTGAACGGACATTTGGCATATTGGTTCGGCTGGTATTCTTTTTTCCCCAAGACTTTGTTGTACGGTGAGAAGTAATTGACGGCTACAAACCCCTTCGCGAAGCACGCCGAAGGCAACAGGGTTGAGGTCCACACCAAACCCCACCCAAACTGCTCATTCATGCGCGCAAGAATCAATTCCTGTCAAATGCTTGAGTTTTGAGAGACATAAAGTCTTACAAAACATTCTCTTAAAGTCACAATATCATCCCATGACTTGGCAGAATCAAATGAGTGAACTATTTTAAGAATCGGTAGCAGCGTACCAATTAAATAAAACAGTATATTTTGATTGAGACTTGCAACAACTCCCTTTGCAACAGTTGACGCGTTACTGAATAGTGCGTACTCTAAAACTTCTGGATCATCGAATGATGGAATGCGGGATCCCGCAAGGATAGCTGGATATGAATTATGTACATGTTTCGTGAAAAATGTGTAAGCTTCAGATCGAGAGTTTGAATACAATAATCTAACATCTTCAGAGAATTGGAGACCTTTTTCGATTTCTATAAGCGATTTTTGTAATTTGCCTCCTGAAAAGTATTGGTGGAATAAGATTCTTTCATCGTTATCGTTTAAGACTTGACAGTACTTCAGCATTTTTTGTCTATCACTTATCAAAACAATTGTAAGCCAACAAAGCTCCAAAGTCGTTCGCAATAGAATTCTTGCAGGCCATGCGTATCCGTGAGTTGCAAGATTAATTGTTGAAAAACATTGGTTTGAAATATTAACTAATAAACATTCGAGAGCAATATTAGGATCAAATGTGCTTTCGGGAGATAACCACGAAGATTTAAGCGGGCGCGGTTTTTGATTGTCAGCCAGCTTTAATGCAGTAATGCTCAATATCAAACTGCCAAAAGATGCCGTGCTTAACTCTCTGCTTGCTTTTTCATTCATTAGGCTGATTGCGCCTAATGATTTTTGTGATACATGCGCTAAAAGACCATCAACATCTTGTAAAGTAATTTTTTGTCGATTGGGAAATTCGTTTAGTCTTTCAAGAATACTAGATATTTTGTTTCGAACGTTTTCATCAATGAGTAGTTTCATTTTTACCTCAAACTAAGTTTGCACATTATAGTGTACTACCTTGATTTATCTTACCTTTAGTTGACATCCTCCCCGCTTTTTGCTAAACTTCGAGTTGTCAGACAAATTTTGGTCTCGAATTGTCCCGCGTGGTTCTCGCGGGACTACTCGACCACCGACTAGCTGACCAGAAGACCACTAGTCCAGCCGATTGCCAGCCTAGATGACTACCCTATTAGTCAAAAACGCTCATCTCCTCACCATGGACGACCACCAGACCGAACTCGCGGAAGGTGGTCTTTTTATCCGCGATGGGTTCATCGAAGCCGTCGGCAAGACGGCCGTCCTGCCCAAGACCGCCGACGAAGTGCTCGACCTCACCGGTCACGTGCTCCTGCCGGGGCTGGTCAACACGCACCACCATTTTTATCAAACCCTCACGCGCGCCGTCCCTGCCGCGCAAGATGCCAACCTCTTCAACTGGCTCAAGACGCTCTACCCGATCTGGGCGCGCATGAACCCCAATGACATCTTCATTTCGACGTCCACCGCATTAGCCGAACTCGCCCTTTCGGGATGCACCACCGCCTCGGATCATCTCTACCTCTTTCCCAACGGCTCAAAACTCGACGATGAAATTGCCGCGGCGGCGGAGGTGGGACTGCGCATCCACGCGTCGCGCGGCTCGATGTCGCTTGGCGAATCGAAGGGGGGGCTCCCGCCCGATTCCGTGGTGGACGACGAAGACTCCATTCTCAAAGACTCTCAGCGTCTCATCGAAAAATATCACAACGCCAAAACCGGCTCGATGGTGCAGATCGTCCTTGCGCCGTGTTCGCCGTTCAGCGTGACAGGCGAACTGATGAAACAGTCCGCGAAGATGGCGCGCGACTACGGAGTGCAATTGCACACACACCTCGCCGAGACCGAAGACGAAGAGCAATTTTGTCTGGAGAAATTTGGTCATCGCCCCGTCGGGTACATGCAGGAAGTAGTAGACTGGGTCGGTGACGATGTCTGGTTCGCGCACGCGGTGTGGGTCAACGATGAGGAAATCAAGATCTTTGCCAAGCACAACTGCGGTGTGGCGCACTGTCCCACCTCGAACATGCGACTCGCCTCCGGCATTGCGCCGGTCAAGGAATACCGTAAAGCGGGCGTCAACGTCGGCCTCGGTGTGGACGGTTCCGCTTCCAACGACGGCTCGCATCTCCTAGGCGAAGTACGCAACGCGATGTTGGTGTCTCGAATGAAAGAAGGAATAACAGGTTATTCATTATCGAACGATCCGAATCGCAAACTCATGTCTGCCCGCGAAGCCCTCTACCTCGGAACTCGAGGCGGCGCGGCGGTTCTTGGTCGTAAAGACATCGGTTCGCTCGAAGTTGGCAAATGCGCCGACTTCTTCGCGGTCAACCTCAACCGCCTCGAGTTTGCCGGCATGCACGACCCCGTTTCTGCCATTGTGTTTGGGCAACCTGTCCGCGTGGATTACACCGTCGTCAATGGCGAGTTCATCGTGAAAGAAAGTCAACTCGTCACTGTAGATGAACGGAAATTGATCGAGAAACATAACAAAGCGGCGAAAAGGTTGTTGGGGTGAATTCATGAACGATTTGTGGCTTATGATACTGACTTTAAGCTCTACAGTAGTTTCGATGATTGGCGTCGCGCGGAATAATTATCGGATCGTTCTGGCTGGCCTGATACTCCTTTTACCTGTTTGTTTTGAATTGTATGGTTACAAGGATACACAAGGAGCATTTGTTCTTCCCATTTTCCATGTCGCTTCGATATTTGCTTTGAATGAAGACAGGCAAAGGCTTGCTTGGCTCTGTCTAATTCCTTCAATCTTGCTTGCCCTCTTATCCTTGCTCTTCTTCCTTGTCTTCGGTTTAATGGAGGATGGCGTTTTCTGAGCCGTCTTCCGTTGGAGCAAAAATGCCTTCCTCCACAAAACTAACTCGTTCCCTCGTTGATACTGCCATGGGGCGCACCCCCGCTGACCTGTTGATCCGTAACGGTCAATGGGTGAGCGTTCAATCGGGTGAGATAATTTCACACACAGATATTGCCATTAAAGAGAGGCATATCGCTTTTGTTGGAAGTGATGCAAGTCACACTATCGGCAAAAAGACAAAGGTCATTGACGCGAACGGGCGCTATCTCATACCCGGTTTGCTGGATGGTCACATGCATGTGGAATCGGGCATGGTTACGGTAACGGAGTTTGTGCGCGCGGTTGCTGTTCGTGGAACAACTGGAATGTTCATTGATCCGCATGAGATCGCAAATATTTTCGGATTACGCGGCGTCAAGTTAATGGTGGATGAAGCGCAGAAGCAACCCATCCATGTGTGGGTGCAGATGCCTTCGTGTGTGCCGTCTGCTCCTGGGTTGGAAACACCCGGTGCATCCATTGGTCCGAAAGAAGTTGCCACCGCGATGAAATGGAAAGGCATCATCGGTCTTGGCGAAATGATGAACTTCCCCGGCGTGTTCATGGGCGATAAAAAAATGCTTGATGAAATGTCGCTCACACACGCGGAAAGCAAAACCATTGGCGGACATTACGCCTCACCCGATTTGGGACGTCCGTTTCATGGCTACGTGGCGGGTGGCGCAGAGGATGACCACGAAGGCACGCGGCTTGAAGATGCAGTTGCACGTGTGAGGCAGGGGATGAAAGCCATGCTCCGCTATGGTTCGGCGTGGTTCGATGTTGAGGCACAAGTGAAAGCAATCACCGAAAAGAAACTTGATCCACGTCACTTCCTTTTTTGCACGGACGATTCACATGCAGGCACATTGACTCAAGATGGTCACATGGATCGCGTTCTGCGTCACGCTATCGAGCAGGGACTCGAACCGATCACCGCAATTCAAATGATGACGATCAACACCGCCGAGCATTTCGGCGTTGCCAAAGAAATGGGCATGATCGCCCCCGGTCGCTGGGCGGATGTGGTGCTTGCCCAGGACTTGAAAAACTTTAAAGCCGATGTGGTCATCGCAAAAGGACAAGTGATTGCAGAAAGTGGTGAGTGGAAAGTAAATTTGCCAAAGTCTACATATCCCGCATGGGTAAAGAACTCGGTCAAATTGAAGAGGAAGTTGAAGGCGGAGGATTTCCGCTTAACATCCCCCTCTCCCTTCAAGGGAGAGGGTAGGGGTGAGGGTTCACTCAAAGCCAATGTAATCGGCATCATCGAAAACCATGCAGGCACACGGCATTTGACCTTCGATGTTCAACCAGTCAATGGCGAAATCAAAGCCGATAGCACCCGCGACCTTGCGAAGATCGCGCTCGTCGAACGTCACAAAGGGACAGGTAGAATCACAATGGGGCTAGTCAGTGGGTTTGGGTTCACCGCGAAATGCGCGATTGCATCCACTGTGGCACATGATTCGCATCACATGATCATCGTCGGCACCGACGACGCGTCTATGGCAGTGGCAGGCAACACCTTGGCGCGAAGCGGAGGTGGTCAAGTTGTCGTCCAGGATGGGGAGGTGATCGGTCAAGTTGAATTGAAGATCGCGGGATTGATGTCCACCGAAAAAGCGGATATCGTCGCGCGCAAAGCCGAATCCATTCTGGAGGGATTCAAAATGTGCGGATGCGAGTTGAACAACCCGAATATGCAGTTGAGTTTGCTCGCGCTCGTGGTCATCCCCGAGTTACGGATCTCGGATAAAGGTTTGGTGGATGTGACGAAGTTCGATTTTATCCCTGTGCTGGAAGAGTGATTATGGTGAAATTTAGAGCCCTGACTCTCGCGTTTCCCATAATTTTATTAGTCTCGTGTGGGCGGCAGAACTCAGCAATTTCAGCACCTGCCCCATCCGAAATATTTGGAACTGCAACAAAGCAAACATTGCTTGTTACGGAGACTTTACCTGCCTCATCAATAGTGGTTCCTACACTACCCCCATTGCTTTCCGAAAACGGTCCATTCTTTTTACTTTATAAAGGATTGTCGGATGGAGTCATAGTTTACGACATTCAAAATTTTGGTAGAAAAACCATTGATAGATTAAATTTGAATAATCTTGTCGTTTATTACAATCCCTATCTAATTGACGACCTTGTCTCTCCAGATGGGAAGTGGTTTGCTTATCATTCGGTTGATGGTGATACATGGATACTGAATTTGCTCAACATCGTTAATGAAACTGAAATAAAAATTGCAGAAGTGATGCCTGAAAATAGTGATCAAAAACTCCTTGAACTAGAAAAGCAGTTGCCCAGTATTTACCCAGAGTTTTTTTCACCAGCTGAACTTATTTCCGTTCAACTGAACTTTCGGGAAGGTATCCGTTCTGTTGCCTGGTCTCCTGACAGTCGCTATCTGGCATTCGCGGCGCAAATAGATGGTTTATCCTCGGATGTGTACATATACGACTTGGAAGCGCAACATATTCGTAGACTCAATGATGACATGTTGAATGTGGAATGGATAACTTGGTCGCCCGATGGAAGATATATCTTATTTTATAACGATATTCCAAGGTCTAATTATTCAGGTAGAACATTGCATGTCCTTGAAGCAACAGCGAGTGATGTCAAAGATCCGAAAATCTACAAATCGGGAACTTGGTGGCTTAGTGTTGGTTGGCGTACGCCAACCACTTTGTATATATCTCATCATGGAGACGGTGGTTCTTGGTATGATTTGGGCTACTTTGATCTCGAGACAAAAACACTAGAATCGCTATGGGCAAACCCGTATGAAGACTTTGTGTATGTTGCTGAAACTAATGAGTTTGCATTTTCTACTGAAGAAGGACTTTATTTTCTTGACTCAACAGAAAATACCCACTTGATGTCTGAGCATGTATTTTGGCGTATTGTGTTTCGAGGTGGTTCCAAATATCAATATGTTGCAAACGATTACGGCAATGTCACTTTTGGCGTTTCGATTGATGGGGAATTGACTCAATTGGGGCAGGGATCGTCTCAGTGGAGCATTTCCCCAAACAGTCAGTATTTGATAATTTTCGATAATCAAAACCTTCAATTGTTGAATAAGGAGGATGAAGTGATTCGAACAATTCCCATAGTCGCCTCAGGTATTTCTTGGAATCCAGATTCATCAGGATTTTTCCTTTCCAGTTGGAAAGAACTTTACTACATGTCGGTTCAGGGGGGCGAATCGTTGCTTGTGGATAGTTGTCAATCTAGCGATTGTGAATTTGGTTTATACGAATCAGCATGGTTACCCTAGTCGAGTAATATTTTGGAGAGCAAATGTCTAACTTTCCCTTTCAACGATTGCAAGCGGATCTATCCAAGCTCATCGCGAAGACTCCCGCGGGTCAGCGGTTGATCTCGGAACCTGAACTCGCCAAACAACTGGGGGTTTCGCGCGCCACTCTGCGCGAAGCGATGCGCACGTTCGAAACGCAGGGCGTGATTCGCCGCCGTCAGGGTTCCGGTACCTACGTGGTCGGCAAGGTGCCGGTCATGGATGCCGGTCTCGAGAAACTGGAGAGCATAGAGACGATGGCGCGGCGCATGAATTTGGAGATCACGGTCAGCGACTTGCATGTGGAGGGGTTCGAAGCAGATGCCGCCTCCGCAAAGAGCCTTGGCGTCACCGAGAAAACGCCTCTGACGCGTGTTCGCCGCGTGATACGCGCCGACCGGCGTCCCGCCGCGTATTTGGTGGATATTCTGCCTGACTCGATCCTTTCCCCGGGCGATCTGCCATCCAAATTCAGCGGCTCTGTGCTCGACTTTCTGCTTTCTCGCGGCGAGAAACTTGTCAACTCCCGCGCAGTCATCAGCGCAACGAACGCCCCCGCCGACGTGGCGAAGCCGCTCGAGATCCAGCGTGACGATGTATTGTTGAAATTCGAGTCGCAGTTGTTCGATGTCAAGAACAACGTGGTGGATTATTCGGTGAGTTATTTTATCCCGGGCTATTTTCATTTCCATGTGAATCGAAAGGTCGGAGTCAACTAAGCGACGCACAGGTTCCAGAGCGCGCTTGCCCGAACATAATAAAACATCAATTGGAGATCCTATAATGGACAAGACCATTGAAATTCAGAGCCGTGTAAACGCCTCCCGCGAAGACCTGATTCAGTTCATGCTGGATATCTGTGCCATTCCAAGTATGGACTCGAAGATCGGTCCGGTGGGTGAGCGGATTTCGGCTGAACTGCTCAAACTTGGCTTCGATGAGATTCGCTTCGACAGGATGGGCAACATTCTTGGGCGGATCGGGACGGGGAATCGCGTCATTGTTTACGATTCGCACATCGACACAGTCGGGATCGGCGACCCTGAATCATGGGATTGGGATCCGTTCAAGGGAAAGATCGAGGACGGAATTCTCTATGCCCGCGGCGCGTGCGATGAAAAAGGCTCGACCCCTGGAATGATCTACGGTCTGGCAATGGCGCGCGACCTCGGCCTGCTCGACGGCTGGACCGCATATTACTTTGGCAACATGGAGGAATGGTGCGACGGGATCGCTCCCAATTCGTTCGTTGACGAAGACCCGAATGTAAGACCTGACTTTGTCGTCATCGGCGAACCCACGCGGATGCAGGTCTACAGGGGTCACAAGGGCCGTCTTGAGATGAAGGTCACGGCCAAGGGTCGCAGTGCCCATGCCGCGTCGAATCACCTCGGTGACAACGCGATCTACAAGTTGCTACCGGTCATCGCGGGCATTCGCGATCTCGAACCGCAATTGGGCGACCATGAATTCTTAGGTCACGGCAAGATCACGGTCAGTGACATGCACGTGAAGACCCCGTCCATCAATGCGGTGCCGGATGAAGCGGTGATATTCATTGATCGCCGCATGACGTTCGGCGAGACGAAAGAACAGGTTCGGGCGCAGGTCGAGGCGTTGATCCCTGCGGAATTCAAGGATACCGTGATACTCGAGGAGCTCTTCTATGACGAACCGTCATATACGGGTTTCGTGTTCCCGGTCGACAAGTACTTCCCTGCGTGGGCGCTGGAAGAGCAACACGCTCTGGTACAGGCGGGACAGCTTGCGCGCGAACGGATCGGTCTGCCAAAGGCCCCTACCGGCAAATGGAACTTCTCCACAAATGGCACCTACTGGGCAGGCAAGGCAGGCATCCCGTCGATCGGATTCGGCCCCGGTGACGAAGAGACCGCGCATACCGTCAACGATTCCGTGTTACTCGACGATATGGTCAAGGCGACCGAGTTTTATGCGATCCTGCCTAGCCTGATCAAATGAAGACCATCGAGATCCGCCGCCACTCCATTCGCTCGAACCAAGGCGTTCATCTCAACCAACAGGGTGTGACTCTTGCCCGTCTGGTGGGGCAGAACCTCGGTCCGTTCGACCGCGTGATTACATCCACACTTCCACGTGCATTCGAAACTGCCATTGCCATGGGCTTCGCCGTGGATGAACAAAACGAATTGATGAACACCTATGGAGATGGTGTGGAACGCGAGGCGCCCTGGCCCCTTTCATGTGCGGGTTACGCGGAAGCCGTGCGTGAAGGTAAAGCTGCTGCAAAATATGCGAGTCAATTGAAAGACTTGTATACGAAAATGGCAAATTTTCTTGCCGATGAAAGAGCCGCATTGGTCATCAATCACGGCGGTGTGCTTGAGTTGGGCGCGGTAGCGTGCCTGCCCGATGCCGATCATTTCAAATGGGGTTCGCACTTCGAGTATTGTGAAGGCATACGATTATTCTGGGAGGATGACAGACTTGTAGATGCTGAAATTTTGAGGGTTTCAATCCAGTCAATCCACCAAATCAAATAGGAAAAAATCAAAGGAGATTAAATTATGCAGACGAACTTTAGAGGCCGCGATTTCATCGGCGACCTCGACTTCTCGAAAGAGGAGGTCGAGACCGTGTTAGATGTGGCATGGGATTTGAAGCGCAAGCGCGCGCTGGGCGAGCCACACGCTCTGCTGCGCGACAAGGTTTTAGCGATGCTGTTCTTTTTCACCTCCACGCGCACGCGCGGATCGTTCGAAGCAGGCATGGCGCAGTTGGGAGGTCACGCCGCGTTCATTGACAGCGAAACGACACAGATCTCGCACGGTGACACGGCAAAAGAGATCGGCGAGATCTTCGGTCGTTACTTCGACGGCATTGCCATCCGTCAGTGCGACTGGCAGTTTGGCAACCAATATATCAACGATGTTGCCAAGGCATCACGCGTGCCGATCCTCAATATGCAGTGCGATGTGTATCATCCATTCCAGTGCTTGGCAGACATCATGACCGTCATCGAAAAGAAGGGGCGCGACCTGCGCAAGAAGAAAGTTATTGTTTCGTGGGCGTATGCCGCGTCGTATAGCAAGCCGATCTCTGTCCCCCAATCTCTGATTCTTCAAATGACCCGCTTCGGTTGTGATGTGGTGTTGGCTCATCCGCCCGAGTTCAAACTTATGCCCGATATCATGCAGCAGGCGAAGGATAACGCCAAGAAATACGGCGTTGGCTTCGATGTGACCGACAATATGGACGAAGCTTTCAAGGACGCGGATGTTGTCTATCCCAAGTCGTGGGGCCCGCTTCTTACAACGACCAGCAAGGAAGAAGGTAAAACTCTGATCGACAAATACAAATCGTGGATAACCGACGAGCGCCGTATGGGTCTGACAAAAGAAGATTCGATCTATATGCATTGCCTCCCCGCGGATCGCGGACTCGAAGTCACAGATGGCGTGATTGATGGCAAGCATTCGGTCGTCTACGATGAAGCAGAGAATCGCCTGCACGCGCAGAAAGCCGTAATGGCGTTGACAATGTCGTAATAAATTGTAAGGGCGACTCGATGGGTCGCCTTTGCGCAATGCGAGGATGTTCATGGCAAATAAACTGGCAGTCGTTGCGATTGGCGGAAACGCGCTCATCAAAGATTCCAAACACGTCACCGTGGAGGATCAACAAGTTGCCCTGCGCGAGACTTCGGTCCACCTTGCGGATATGATCGAAGCCGGATGGAGCCTTGCCATCGGTCATGGAAATGGCCCCCAAGTCGGGTTCATTCTGCGTCGTTCCGAGATCGCCGCGAAAGTGGAAGGAATGCACGAAGTTCCATTGGATGTCTGTGGCGCGGATTCACAGGGCGCGATCGGGTATGAACTGCAACAGGCGTTACACAATGAATTTTTTAAACGGAAGATTCACAAAAAAGCCTGCACAGTTGTCACCCAAGTTTTAGTGGATAAAGACGATGTCGCTTTCAAGAAACCGACCAAGCCGATCGGTTCGTTTATGGATGAAGCCGAGGCGAAGCGACGCGAAAAGGAGATGGAATGGTCCGTTGTGGAGGATGCAGGCCGCGGCTGGAGAAGAGTCGTTGCATCTCCGTTACCAAAAGAGATCGTAGAGTTGGACGCGGTCAAATTGTTGCTTGCCGCGGGGCAGGTTGTCATCACAGTGGGCGGTGGGGGAATCCCTGTGGTGGATCGCGGAGATGGTGAACTGATTGGAACCGCGGCTGTCATTGATAAGGATTTTGCCTCGTCACTGCTGGCGAGTTCGATCAAAGCCGATGTTTTTATCATTGCCACCGCCATAGAGCAAGTGGCGATCAACTTTGGCAAATATGACCAGCGCTGGATTGACCGCATGACGGTCGCCGAGGCAAAAAACTATCTCGCCGAAGGTAAGCATTTTGCAAAAGGTTCGATGGCGCCGAAGATTCAAGCCGCAATCATGTATTTGGAGAACGGCGGCGAGAAGGCATTGATCACCGATCCTGAAAACATGGGGCGCGCGCTCAAGGGTGAAACAGGTACGTGGATCGTCAAATAGCCTTCGAGATTCGTATCTTATGGCTGGGTAGTCGCTCTCGTTGAGCGGCTACCCATTGTTTTGTCTGGTACAGTAGAATCTCAATACACATGGCTATTCCTCCCCGTGTACTCCTCAGCATTGATTACGAGCCGGTCTTCGCCTTGTTTCGTCACTACGACCACATCACCGATGTGAGAACGCGCCGCGACATGGACGGCGGCTTCACGCGTCGCGCGCTCGATCCAATCCTTGAACAACTCGGCGACTCGAAAGCCAGCATTTATCTCGTTGGTGAAATTGCAGAATGGTACCCCGATATTCCTCAGCGGATCGTCGCGGCGGGGCATGAATTGGGACTCCACTGCCAGTTCCATCGTCCGTTGGTGAAGGTCAACCAGCTTGCCAGGGATTTGCGAGATTCGTCTGCATGGTGCAAGCAATACGATGTGCAAGGCTATCGCGCGCCGATGATCGGTATCAGCGAAGAAGCGTACCCATTACTCGAATCATTCGGCTTTCGCTACAGCTCTTCCATTTATGCACCGGCGGGGACGCTGTTGCAAAAGGGAAATATCTGGGAGATTCCCGTCAGCACGTGGCGGGCGCGTGACGCCCATGAAAATTATGTCGCGCCGCGTGATTTCTCATTCAAACTTCTATTGGGCGGAGAATTCCCGTACGGCTCGAGTTTCAGCATCGGGCTGATGGCTCGCCGGATACTCTCCATCATCGAAGAAGAACTCAAGCGCGGACATTCCCCCGTCATCATCGTGCATCCTTACGAATTGGTGAACCCCGGCTCCTCCTCGCGCCTCACCCGCGACCTGATTCGGAATCCGCTCTTTGTGCCGTTCCTTTGGGACAAATCTCAGTTCTTGCGCGAGCTATTGCGGAATTTTCCCGTTTCCCCGTTAAGGGAATATCTCGAAGAAACCATCGCATTGAATGAGCAGTCTTCAAGTTAGAAAATTGTCTTCCAACCAGGCGTTGACTGTGCCTGACGGTCTATCGTCTGCCGCGACCTTCACCGCGCTCGATTCGTGGACCGGTTTGGTTAAAGCGATATACGGCTATGAGACACATCGCTTCGAGGCGATACAGGAAAATGAAGTGACGGGCATCCTTGCTCTCACACACGTTCGTCATCCGATCTTTGGGAATTATCTGGTAACCTCTCCATTCGGTTCGTTTGGCGGATTGGCATTCTCATCTGCTGAGGCGCGAGACATACTCCTGCGGGAAGCACAAAAACTGACAAACGACCTAAAAGCGGAATACGCGGTCGTTCGATTCATCGAGGAGGGCAACCAGTCTCCCTCGCCGTGGATACAGAATCCGATCTACTCAACCTACCTCCTCAACCTGCCATCAAACCCGGACGATTTGCTGGAGGGTTTTGGTCGTCAGCATCGCAAACATACGCGGCAAGCGTTGAGGAAGGGATTCAAGGTCCAGTTTGGGCGTCTCGAATTACTGGATGAGACCTACGAAGTTTTGGCGCGAAGTATGCACGAGCTCGGTTCGCCGTATCATTCGAAGAATTATCTTCGCCAGATGGCTTCCCTGCTTGGTGATGACCTTGAGTTTGCTGTGATAAAGGACGCAGGCGGCTCTTTGGTTGGAAGCGCAGTGCTGGTTTATCACGGCGAAACCGCGACCAACCTGCATGCCAATATCCTTCACAAATATCGTTCAGATTACGCGGGAGAGTGCTTGTATTGGAACATCCTCGAATATTACACCCGGCGTGGCATCAAGGTCTGCGATATGGGTCGCAGTTTGAATGGTTCAGGCAATGAGGCCTTCAAGTTCAAATGGAAGCCGCTCAAGGTTCCGCTGGCGTATTGGTATTATTTGCCGAAGGGCGGACACATCCCAGAGTTGAATCAAAAAAGTCCGAAGTTTCAACTCGCGATCTGGATGTGGAAACACTTGCCTCGGTTTATGGTGCGAGCATTGGGTCCGTATTTGATCCGGGGGATTGCTTGAATATGGCGTAGGTGCAAACTGCTGTTCACCCCACAAATTTACCAATGGATCATAGAATCATCTCTCGCCTAAGTGACGACCAGATCAACCAGTTGGCGCGGTTGCATCATCGCATTCTTCCATCACTATTGACAGATTTGGGTCTGCCCATCGTGGAGCGCTATTATCAATTCGCACGTGCGGATTCGTCTGTGATCAGCGCGTGCGCGCTGGACGCAAACGGGAGTCTACTGGGGTGGGCGATTGGTTCGCCTGCGCCGAATCGGGTCACCCGTCGGATAAGTGACGCGTGGGGTTGGTTCATCCTCCAGATGTTGCGCATCCTGTTCACGCGCCCAAGGGTGATGGTGCAATTGATTGCTTCATCCCGCTCCATGCAGACGGAACTCCAAGAGGGCGCGGTCGAGTTGACTTATATCGGCGTGGGCGAGTCCGCGCGAAGACAGGGGTTGGGAAGAGCGTTGCTGGCTACCTTCATCGAATCGGCGCGCGAACGAAAGTTCACCTCGGTGGAATTGAGTGTGGAAGCCGAAAACGCCGACGCGATTGCATTGTATACTAAGGTTGGCTTTAAGATCGTCGCATCGTACAAAGAAGGCGCGTTCGAGCGTTATCACATGGTATTGAAACTTCAATGAGTTCATTGACTCGAAAATTGGAATCGTTCACTTCGCCGCGTTACGCGCCCTGGTTGTTCCTCGCGGTCGCGTTCCTTGCGTATGGATTGCTGTTCTGGCGTCATGGTTTTTACTGGGACGACCTGCCCATGTCGTGGATCCGCTACGAGTTGGGGCGCGAAGCGATGGCAAAATATTTTTCCACGGCGCGACCTGTGTGGTCGCAGTTGTATCAGGTGACGACAACCTTCCTGCCGCCGGTGCCAATGGCATGGCAGGTGTTTTCGATTTTCTGGCGCTGGCTCGCTGTTGTATTACTATGGCAGCTCGTGCGTGAGCTGTGGCGCGGCCGCGAGAAGATGGCGATGCTCGCCGGCTTGCTGTTTTTGCTCTACCCTGGATTTAACTTACAACACGCTTCGTTCCTCACTACCCATTTCTGGATCGTCGCCTGTTTTTTCTTTCTCTCATTCCTGTTGATGTTGCGGGCGATGAGAACGCCAAATCAGTACTGGCTGTTCACAGCGTTGGCAATGATTCTTTCCGCACTGAATCTGTGGATGCTCGAATATTTTTATTCGCTTGAACTGGTTCGGGTTGTCATCATCTCTTACGCGCTGAGTCGGGCGTTACACGATCAAAGGATTCTTCAGATCGCGCGTCGCGCGCTGTCCCACTGGCTTCCGTATCTGCTGGTATTCGTTGCAAATGTTTTGTATCGCGTGTTCGTCTTCACGAACGTCGCTTATCAGAATGCGTTCTTCGACGAGCTGCGTGCAGACCCATTCAGCGCAATTATTACGCTAGTCAAAAGCGTGGCTTCCGATCTGTGGCTGACCTCCGCACAGGCGTATCGGACGATTTTCATTTTCCCGAATGTCGCGCTCGACGGTCCGCTCACGACGCTGATGTATGTTGCTGTGGTGCTTGCGGTTGGGTTGTTGGCATTTTTCTACTTAAGAAACAGATCCGATGAATCTGTTCAACAAACGACAGCCTATTGGGCAATCGCCATTGGCTTCCTCGCAATGCTCCTTAGCGGAGGTCCGTACTGGCTGGCAACCCTCGACATTGGTTTGTCCTTTCCCGCCAGTCGTTTCACCCTGTCGTTCATGCTCGGTGCCAGTTTGTTTATCGCTGGCCTGTTTGAATTGATTCCGGTGAAGTTTCGCGCTGCATTCGCGGCGGCGATCATCGCATTATCTGCGGGCAAGCAAGTAATGATCGGCGATTCGTTCCTGCGTGATTGGCAGTCGCAGAGAAATCTTTTCTGGCAGATGCACTGGCGCGCGCCGGCGCTCCAGCCCGACACGCTCGTGTTGATGAATGAAGAACTTTTATACTACGCCGATAACTCCATCAGCGCCGCGGTGAATTGGATCTATGATCCCGATGCCAACGCGGACGACATCAACTTTATGCTGATGTACCCCAGCAATCGTCTGGGAGGCTCCCTCACGGCTCTCGAGCCGAACACGCCGATCCGCTACAGTTACATCGCTGGCGACTTCAACGGCAACACATCCGATGCGCTCGCGTTTTATTACGACCCGCCGTATTGCCTCCGCTTGCTCGACCCCGATCTGGACTTGAACAACCGCTTCATCCCTGATCTCAGCCTGATGCGCGAAGCGTCGGCACTGTCCAACCCCGAGCAGATTCTGCGCGAGCCTGTCGCGGCTATGCCTGAGTTTTATGGCGTGGAGCCTCCACATGGCTGGTGCTACTACTTCCAAAAAGCGGAGTTGGCGCGCCAGTCCGGCGATTGGGATGAGGTGAACCGTCTCGCAGTTGCCGCGTTCAATTTGGACGAGCACTTCAATAACCCTGTTGAGTTGTTTGTCTTCATCGAAGGATATGCTCATGCAGGTGACTGGGGTGAGGCGATCAAACTCTCGCGAGAGGCGAGGCAAGTGTCCAAGAGTTTCGTTGACCCACTACTCTGCAACTTGTGGAAGCGCATTGAAGTAGAGACAACCTCGAGCGATCAACGAAGCGGCGCGCTAAGTGAAATCTTCGAATTGACGGGGTGCGGGCAATGAAGCGCTATTTCCCGTACCTTATTCTTCTTGTGGTTGCCGTCCTCGCCTACGGATTGCTCATCCCGCAACTCGGCTTCTACTGGGACGACGTACCGATTTCGTGGATTCGCTACCAACTCGGCTCTGACGCACTGACGCAGTATTTTTCTACCAATCGTCCGGTGTGGGGATTGCTGTATCAAATCACAACGAGCGTAATCCCGCATGAACCAGTTTATTGGCAGGTGTTTGCACTCTTTTGGCGATGGATAGGCGCCGTAACAGTGTTTGCACTTGTCGAAAAACTGTGGAAGGGAAAGCGTCAACTGGCACTTGGCGTTGGGCTATTGTTCCTTGTATATCCCGGATTCAATCAGCAATGGTCGGCTTTCCTGTATAGCCACTTCTTCATTGTGCTATTTTTCTTTCTGCTCTCGCACTTGCTGATGCTTCGTGCCATGGAAGAACCGAGCCGCTATTGGCGTTTTACGATGTTAGGTATGATCTTTTCCGCGCTCAACTTGTGGATGATGGAATATTTCTACGTGCTGGAATTGATGCGCGTCGGTGTCATTCTGACCGGGCTTCGCGGCGAAACGATGAGCCTGCGCGAACGGGCGGTGAAAACTTTCAAGATTTGGCTTCCATACCTGAGCGTTTTCCTTTTGGCGGTTCTGTCGCGGCTGTTCATTTTCAACAACCAAATCTATGGAATCGGTTTGGGCGGCCAATTGCGGTCCGCGCCGCTGGAGACGATGCTCGCGCTGGTACGGAATATCCGCTTCACGCTGACGCTGGTTCTCCGCGACGCGTGGATGCAAGTGACGCAATTGCCCGAACTCACCTCAGTAGAAACAGTCCTGAGATCATGTTATTTTGTTGTTATGCTAGCGGTACTTGTTGTCGTCGCTGGTTTCGCCTTCACGTCACGCGATGAACCAAAGCCGCCTCGAAAAAACCTGACAGACTCGTTCTGGATGATTGGCTTGGGTGTCTTCGATATCGTGCTGTCGGGCTGGCCCTTCTGGCTGATCGGGTTTGTCCCGTCGCTGGCGTGGCCCGCGAGCCGATTCACATTGCCATTCATGTTTGGGGTGAGTCTGGTTTTCGCTGGAATCATCAATGTGATTCCGTGGGAGCGCGTTCGGATCGCTTTACTTGTATCACTCGTCGGACTTGCGGTTGGATGGCACTTCCTGCTGGCAAACAATTACAAGCAGGATTGGGCAACGCACAAAAATCTATTCTGGCAACTTACGTGGCGTGCCCCCAGTATTCAAACCGAAACCGCGATCATCATGAACGAAGGCGCGTTGGAATACTATGCAGATAATTCGCTGAGTCCAGTGGTGAACTGGATCTATGCTCCCGAGATTCCAGGTGAACAAATCCCGTATGTGTTGCTTTATCCGACGACTCGCCTGCGAAGTGATGCGCTTCCGAAACTCGAACCCGACCTTCCGATTTTTACGGACTACCTTGCCGGGGCATTCAACGGAAACACCTCGCGAGTTTTGGCAATTTACTTCATGCCGCCCGGTTGCATGCGGATTCTTGATCCCGAAGTGGATCGCGTCAATCGTTCGATACCGGAACAAAGCCTGATGCGCTTCGCCTCGCGTCTGACGAATTACGATCTGATTCTCCCTGAGATGAAAGCGCAAATGCCCAAACCCTATTATCCCGAACCAGAGCATGGATGGTGTTATTACTTCCAAAAAGCAGAGTTGGCGCGTCAATTCGGACGGTGGGATGAAGTCGTGTCGTTGGGAGAAACTGCCTTCGATGCCCGCCTGCAACCCGCCGACCCGGCGGAGCGATTTGTTTTTGTCGAGGGGTATGCGCACGTGGGGAAGTGGGAACGCGCGGTGGAACTATCCTTGCAATCGTTCGATGAGTCGGAGTTGATGGGCGCACCCCTTTGTCAGTTGTGGGAACGCGTCGAGGCTGAGACAGTTGAAAGCCCGGAACGAACCGCCGCGCTGGAGGAGATACAGAGCGAGTTCAACTGTAATCCATGAGAATTGCACTTGATTTAAATCCTTGTTCTGTTCTACAATATGCCGACGTTGGTTTCCACTGCCAATTGTAGGACAATTGCGAAAGGAGGCACGCGGGAAGATCCATCGAATGTCATTTGCCAGCCCTTACCCGTCTATCACTAAACAAGGAGAAGAAGAAAATGCGTAACACAATTACCCGCCTCGCTTACTTTACGATGGCATTGATGATCGTGCTCTCGGCTTGTGCTCCGGCTCCCACTGAAGCACCCGCGCCGACCGAGCCTCCTGCCGCCACGGAAGCTCCTGCCGCGACGGAGGCGCCGGTTGCAACGGAGGCTCCTGCCGAGCCTTTCGTGTTCGGTATGTTGCTCGTCGGTCCATTCAATGATCGTGGCTGGAGCCAGGCTCATTATGAAGCCGGCCTGTATGTTCAAGAGAAACTCGGCGCTGAGATGATTTATCTCGACAAGGTAAACCCTGCCGACCGCCCCGGCACCACCCCAGATCAATTGGCAGAGGAACTTGTGGCTCAGGGCGCGAAACTGGTCATCTTCAACTCGGATGATATGAAAGACGCCTCGACCGCCTTCGCCAAAGCCAACCCCGATGTGTACGTGATCATGGCTTCCGGCGATCAGGTTTGGACGGAAGGTAACGCCTACGAAGAAATCGCCAACCTCACCAATATCATGGGCCGCATGGAATACGGCAAGATGATGGCTGGCTGCGCCGCGGCGCTCACCACGCAAACCGGACAGATCGGCTATCTCGGTCCATTGATCAACGATGAAACTCGCCGTCTCGCTGCATCCGCGTATCTCGGCGCGAAGCATTGCTGGGCACAAGCGGGCAACGACCCTGCCGCTCTCGAGTTCAAGGTGACATGGATCGGTTTCTGGTTCAACATCCCCGGTTTCACCGCCGACCCCACGCAGGTCGCTGACGAATTCTTCAACAGTGGATACGATGTCGTGCTCTCGGGCATTGACACCACTGAGGCGATGGTGGAAGCCGACAAGTTTGCGGCAGAAGGCAAGTCCGTTTGGGCTGTGCCGTACGATTACATCGGTTCCTGTGATATTGCGCCGAGTATCTGCCTGGGCGTTCCGTTCTTCAATTGGGGACCTGCGTATCTCGAGACGATTCAATCTGCGGCTGATGGCACGTTCACTTCCAATTTCCAGTGGAATGGGCCAGATTGGTCTGACCTGAACAATCTCGACACGAGCGCGGTTGGATACGTGAAAGGCGACGGCTTGAGCGCCGAAAATGCCGCGACGCTCGATGCGTTCATTGCGGACCTTGCGGGTGGACTCAACTTGTGGACGGGTCCCATCAACTTGCAGGATGGCACGGCTTATCTCGCCGATGGTGAGGTGGCGACCGACCAGCAGGTGTGGTACCTGCCGCAATTGCTCGAAGGCATGGAAGGACAGAGCGTTCCAGAATAACGCGTACGTCAACGTGGGAAGGCAATTGCCTTCCCACGTTTTTTATTGTATAAAGGGGAATATTTTGCTCGTTGCGTTCGCAAAGGAAAAAACCGATGAAGGTTGAACTGCGCGGTATTCACAAGTACTTCGGCAAGGTTCACGCCAACGACGATATCAATCTCACCATTCCCTCCGGCACGATACAGGGAATCCTCGGCGAGAACGGCGCGGGCAAAAGCACATTGATGAAGATCCTTTCAGGATTCATCCACGCGGACGGGGGTGAAATCCTTTTGGATGGCAAGCCGGTCAACATTGCGTCCCCCGCCGAAGCGATTCACGTCGGTATCGGCATGTTGCATCAAGACCCGTTGGACTTTCCTCCGATGCGTATCGTTGATAACTTCATGCTCGGGCAGAAGGGCGGACTTTTCCCGAACCGAAAGTATGCCGTACAAGACATCAACTTACTGCAAAAAGAGTTCGGTTTTTCGCTTGACCCCGAAGGCTACGTAGATTCGCTCACGGTCGGCGAGCGCCAGCAACTTGAAATCATGCGGCTCTTGTTCTTGGGCGCGCGCGTCTTTATTCTCGATGAGCCGACGACCGGTATCAGCGCGGCGCAAAAGGCGAAGCTGTTCGAAACATTGAAAAGATTCCCCGAGCAAGCCATCACGGTCATTTTTGTTTCGCACAAGTTGGAAGATGTGGAGAATCTCTGCGATCAGGTAGCCGTGCTTCAGCAGGGAAAACTTATCGGTGAGATGAAGAAGCCCTTCGATCAGGGTCAGTTGGTGGAAATGATGTTCGGCAAGGAAGTTCCGCTGGAGGCGAAACAGGCAACCCGTCAGGAACGATTCGTGCTTCGCCTGGATAGCGTCTCAATCGAAGATACGCGCCTAAGAATCAACAATGTCAGTCTTGAAACGCACGCCGGTGAGGTGGTCGGGCTGGCGGGTATGGAGGGAAGCGGGCAGGATTTGTTCCTGCGCGCCTGCGCGGGGCTGATCCGAACGGTCGGTGGTAATGTGAAAGTGAACGACCTTGAACTGACGGGGAAACCGTATCATGCCTATAAGAATCACGGAGTGGAGTTCCTGCCTGCCGCGCGGCTCGAGCAGGGATTGGTGCCGGGCTTATCTCTTACCGAACATTTCATCCTGGCCGAAAAGCAGACCGGCGTGTTTATTGACCGTGACGGCGGGCGCAGGCTGGCGGAGGAACGGATCAAATCGTTCAACATCAAGGGTACGCCGGTCAGCCCTGTAGAATCGTTATCCGGCGGCAACCAGCAACGGACGTTGCTTTCATTGTTGCGCGATCCGCTTTCTTTGATTTTGGTCGAGCACCCGACGCGCGGGTTGGATATCGAATCGGTGATCTACATCTGGGGAAAATTGAAGGAACGATGCAGGCAAGGCGCGGCGATCCTGTTCATGTCATCTGACCTGGACGAAATTCTTCAATACAGCGATCGCGTACTGGTGTTTTATAACGGACGTGTCTCTCAACCGCTCGATGCCAACAAGACAAGCGTTCAGAAACTCGGCGAACTCATCGGCGGCAGAGGCTGGAGTTGAAGTGAAAATCTTATACACAAAAAGTGCTCGTCATTGCGAGTGGCGCCTTAGCGCCACGAAGCAATCTCCAACACGTGACGGGGATTGCTTCGTCGGGCATTGCCCTCCTCGCAATGACGGAATGATTAAGGTTTGACGATGAAGAACGCAACACTGAACCGCATAGGCTTTCAACTCCTTGCGTTGGTTTTGGCGCTGGGAATCGCGTCGTTGATCCTGGTTGCCGTGGGCGCCTCTCCGATTCAGATTTACAAGGACATGTTCACGGGTTCGTTGGGCTCGGTGAAAAAGTTTTCCGATGTACTGGTAGGTTGGGTTCCGTTGCTGCTCGTCACTGCAGGATTGCTGATCACCTTCGCCGCGGGTTTATGGAACATCGGTGTGGAAGGGCAGATCACGCTCGGCGCGATCGGCACAACGTTGGTCTTGCGTTCCCTGCAAGACAGTAATATGAGTCCCGCGCTGATTATCGCATTAAGTATTCTCGGCGGGATGGTCGCTGGCGCGTTGTGGGCATCGCTAGCATGCGCGCTCAAAACATTTGGCGGCGTGAACGAGATCTTCGGCGGGCTGGGTCTGAACTTTGTTGCGACCGCGCTCACGATCTACCTCATCTTCGGTCCGTGGAAGCGCCCCGGCACCGGTTCGATGAGCGGCACTGAGCCGTTCGCTGACCCGTTGCATCTGCCATTATTCGAGGGTTTGCGGTTGAGTCCGTGGTCGTTGGGGATTGCCATAGTTGGAATTGTTCTTGTCTATTTTTTGTTGCAGGGGACGTATTTCGGTCTGCGGCTCAAAGCGGTCGGCAGGAATTTTCGCGCCGCGTATCTATTGGGTATTCCCACCTGGCAGTACATGATGTTCTCCTTTTTATTGTGCGGTGTACTGGCGGGCACAGCCGGAGCCTTGCAAGTGACGGCGGTTTACTATCGGCTCATTCCGGCGATCTCAAGCGGTTATGGTTATCTGGGCCTCATGGTGGCGATGCTCATCAATTATCAAGCCATCTGGGCAGTGCCCGTCGCCTTGTTCTTCGCCGCGCTCAACATCGGCAGCATCCAGTTACCTATTTTGCACAAACTTGATTCGTCGCTCTCCGGTGTTCTGCAGGGATTGCTGGTGCTGTTCGTTCTCCTCGCAGAAGGCGCGCGTCAGCGGTTCACACGGAAGACATAAACGCATTATGGACACCGAACTCATCCTCACCGGACTTGCTGGCGTGCTCTTCGCTGCCTCGCCCATCGTCTTTGCCGTGATCGGCGAGACAATTAGCGAGCGTGCCGGCGTCATCAACCTTTCGATGAACGGGACGATTCTGCTCTCCGCCATGGGAGGCTTTGCCGCTTCGGTCCGGACGGAGAGCCTGCTCGCCGGGTTTTTGGCTGGCGCGGCAATTGGAGCGTTGGTCGCGCTCGTGGTGGCGTTCTCCTCCATCACGTTGAAGCAATCGCAGGTCGCGGTCGGATTCGTCCTCGCGCTCACCTGCCGCGACCTCGCCTATTTTCTCGGTAATCCGTACATGGGCGTGAGCGGACAGCGCATCCCTGCGTGGGATATCCCTCTGCTGAATCAGATCCCCGTTTTGGGACCGTTGTTCTTTCATCATGATGTGATCACCTACCTCAGTTTCCTCGCTATCTTCCTCGCCTGGCTGTGGATCTTCCGCACGCGTCCCGGTCTGATGCTGCGCGGGATCGGCGAACGCCCGGCGTCCGCGTACGTGCGCGGCGCAAACGTCAATTTGATGCGCTACGTGTACACGATGATCGGTGGCGCGATCATCGGCTTGGCAGGACCGACCTACTCGTTGAGCGTGAAAGCCGGATGGAATGGGACAATTTCAGGCTTGGACGGTTTTGGCTGGATCGCGTTATCCATTACCATCTTCGGCGGCTGGAACCCATTGCGTGCCGCGTTCGGTGCGTATTTGTTTGGCTTGTTGCAGTGGCTCGGGCTTGTGCTGCAGCCGAGTTTGCCGAACATCCCTTCGCAGGTGTTGCAAGTCGCGCCGTTCCCGCTGATGATTCTCACCCTGCTCCTCGTCAACATTGGCGATGCCGAATGGGTGGAGCGGACTCTCGCATCCATGCCCGAATCGGCGCGGCGATTTTTGACTAGAGCGTTCCGTGCCTTGCGCGCGTCACCGCCCGCGGCGTTGGGTGTGCCGTTCGAGAGGGATTGAAACGATAAGAAAAAACGAAAGGACTCTCGTGATTTAGCGCTGAGAGTCCTTTTTCTATATCGGTTACAATCTGCTTATGGATAAATTCCTCGGCTACCGGTGTTCGTTGTGCGGTACCGAATATTCGCCCACCGAAGTGACGTACACCTGCCCAAAAGACGGCGGGAATTTGGATGTATTGCTGGATTATGAATCCATCAAGACCAAATACCAACCCGAAGACATTCTCTCACGCAACGATCCGTCACTCTGGAGATACTTACCCCTTCTGCCGGTGAACGAACCCAACGGCGAAGCGACACCGCTCCATGCCGCAGGCGGGACACCCGTTTTCAAATTGACTGCACTCGCCGAAAAACAAGGTCTAATGAATCTCTGGCTCAAGGATGAGTCGCGCAACCCGACCGCTTCATTCAAGGACCGCGCCAGTGCGATCGTTGTGACCCGCGCGCGAGAGATCGGTGCGGAGGTTATCGTCACCGCCTCGACGGGAAATGCCGGCGCGGCACTTGCGGGAATGTCTGCCGCGGTCGGGCAGAAGGCGATCATCTTTGCTCCGAAGACCGCGCCCCAAGCCAAAGTGACTCAGCTATTGATTTATGGTGCGAAAGTTATTCTGGTAGATGGCAACTACGACGATGCATTTGAATTAACCATCAAATGTTCAAATGAGTTCGGCTGGTATTGTCGGAACACTGGCTACAATCCCTTCACGACAGAGGGGAAAAAGACCGCCGCATTCGAGATCTGGGAGTGGTGGCAGGATACGCACAAGAAGTGGCACGATGAGTTCGGCGAGGGTCTCGATCATCCCCCGCTGACGATCTTTATCCCTGTAGGCGATGGAAACATCATTTCAGGAATTCACAAAGGATTCAAAGACCTCGTTAAACTCGGCTGGATGCCGCGCGTGCCGCGCATTATCGGCGTACAGGCAGAAGGCTCCGCCTCGCTCTCCAACGCGTTCCATGCAAAGACTGAGAAGATTCAGGCGATCTCAGCGAAGACGATTGCCGATTCGATCTCCGTTGATTTGCCGCGCGACGGCGTGCGGGCAGTCCGCGCGGTGAAGGAAACCGGCGGTACATACGTTAATGTTTCTGATGATGAGATTCTCAAAGCCATCGCAGAACTTGGCACGGTTGGCATATTCTCCGAACCGGCTGGGGCGGCGGCATACGCCGGGTTGGTAAAGGGAGCAACTTCGGGCGTGGTCGGAAGCGACGATCCGGTCCTTGTGTTGAATACCGGTAGCGGTCTGAAAGATGTCCGCGCGGCGATGAGCGCGGTGGGGTCCGCGCCTGTCATCGAACCGACGCTGGAGGCTGTGAAGAAAATCTTGTGATGAAGGGAAGTGGATGAAAATTGCCTTTTCGGTTGTCGCGCCGATTTTCAACGAGCAGGAGAATCTTCCCGAACTGTATCGCCGCGTCAGAGATGTGATGGCGCAAACTCGCAAGCCGTGGGAGTTGGTTCTCGTGGACGACGGCTCTTCGGATCGCTCGAGCGAGATCATCCGCGCGCTCGCCAAAAAGGATAAGCGTGTTCGCCCGGTCATCTTCGCGAGGAATTTTGGTCATCAGGTGGCGGTGACCGCCGGTCTTGATTATTCGCGCGGCGACGCGGTCGTGATCATCGACTCCGATTTGCAGGATCCGCCGGAGTTGATCTTCGAGATGGCGAAAAAATGGCAGGAGGGTTATGAAGTGGTCTTCGCGGTGCGTGCCGAACGCGAGGGCGAATCGTGGTTTAAATTGTGGACGGCTTCAGTGTTCTATCGCATGATCTATCGCATCACCGATGTGAAGATTCCGCTCGACACCGGCGATTTTCGATTGATGGATCGCAAGGTGGTGGATGTGATGAACAATATGCGCGAGCGGCACCGCTTTTTGCGGGGTATGTCGGCTTGGGTGGGGTTCAAACAGATCGGCGTGGAGTATAAGCGCGCCGCACGCACGGCTGGCGAGACGAAATATCCCTTCCGCAAGATGCTCCGCCTCGCCATCAACGCGGTGACAGGATTTTCGTATTTCCCCTTGCAGGTCGCGACGTTCTTCGGTTTTTTCTCGGCGACCATTGCGATCCTTGCCATGCCGGTCGTGATTTATTTGCGCGCGAGCGGGTCGCAAGCGTTCTTCGGGCAGGCTTCCACGCTGTTGGCTGTTCTATTTCTCGGCGGAGTCCAACTGATCTCTCTTGGAATCCTTGGTGAGTATATTGGGCGGTTATACGACGAAGCGAAGGGCAGGCCGTTGTACATCGTGCGTGAAGCGCCGGAAGATTAGATGAAGATGGTGCATTTTTCCAAACCAGGATCAACTTGAAGGAAGATTGAAGCGGACGTTCGCTTTTATTTTGGGGCTATAATTCGTCAGATGAAGCGCGTCCTTGTTGTTTGTTTGCTTCTTCTTATTGGATGCGCCGATCCCACACCCGCGCTGGTCTCAGGAGAAAAAACCATGCCCGTCGTTCGTTACCTTGCGCTCGGCGATTCCTACACCATCGGCGAAAGCGTGAACGAGTCGGAACGCTGGTCCATGCAACTTGCGGAATCGCTCAAGCGGGAGGGATATACGACGGAAGTCACCGTGATCGCGCGCACTGGCTGGACAACGGACGAATTATGGGAGGGGATTCAGGCTCGCGAAATTGATCCGCCTTATGACTTGGTTTCCTTGTTGATCGGTGTCAACAATCAGTATCGCGGACGCGACGTCGAAGAATATCGCGAGCAATTTGTCTTCCTGTTGAGTAAAGCCATCGAATACGCGGACGAAGATGCAAACCGCGTCATCGTGTTGTCCATTCCCGATTGGGGAGTCACTCCATTCGCAGGCAGTCGCGACGCGAATCAGATCGCGATGGAAATTGACCAATTCAATGCAGTCAACCGCGAGGAGACGGAAAAGGCGGACGCGCATTATGTTGACATCACTCCTGTGTCGCGGGAAGCGGTCAACGATCCTTCATTGATCGCTGGCGATGGTCTGCATCCGTCTGGAAAGATGTATGCTGAATGGGCGAAACTTGCCCTGCCCGTGGTGTTAGATGTTTTGAAATAAATCGTAGGGGCGACCCGACAGGTCGCCCCTACCCATACAAGGAGAATCCACATGCCCGAAATCAAATACGACAAACTGCAAAATTACCTCACGACGCTCGTCCCGCCGCGCGAACCGGTATTGCAGGAGATGGAAGAGTACGCGGAGAAGAATGGTTTTCCTGCGCTGGGTCCCGTTTGCGGGTACTACTGTTACCAACTCGCGCGTATGATTCGTGCCAAGTCTGTATTTGAGTTGGGCTCGGGATACGGTTATTCCACAGCGTGGTTTGCCAAGGCGGTCCGCGAAAACGGAGGTGGCATTGTCCACCACACGGTATGGGACGATAAACTTTCAGCCATGGCGAAAGAATATCTCGACCGGTTGGGGTTCGACGACTTGATCGAATATCACAACGCGGAGGCGGTGGAAACTTTGCGCCAGACCGCAGGCACGTTCGACATCATCTTCAACGACATTGACAAGGAAGGCTATCCCGATTCGCTCCCCGTCATCAAAAGCAAACTGCGCTCAGGCGGATTGCTCATCATCGACAACATGATCTGGCACGGGCAGATCCTCGACCCGAAAGATCGCGAGAAATCCACCCAAGCCATCCGCCGCTTCACGCGTGACGTGACAACTGACTCGGATTGGATCGTTTCCCTCACCCCGATCCGTGACGGGATGATCGTGGCATACAAGAAATAGTCCTTCCACTCAACGCAACTGGAAGCCTCGATGCCATTCAGCTTTGATCACACTCCAAACCGCCGCGACTCGGCTGTCGTAAACAAATGGACGTACTTTCCAAAAGATGTGCTTCCCATGTGGGTGGCAGATATGGACTTTCCCTCGCCGCGACCCATACGGGATGAACTCCGCAAGGTTTTGGATCACGGTGTGCTAGGTTATGAACTGCCCTCGAAAACCCTGCGCGAGACGGTCGCCGCCCGTATGGGTACTTTATACAAGTGGAAAGTGAATCCCGATTCGGTCGTCGCAGTGACCGGTATCGTAAGCGGATTCAACGTCGCGGCGCGCGCGTTCGGTTCAAGCAAGAAGGGGATTCTTGTCCAACCGCCTGTGTACAATGAGTTTCATGAAGTGAAAACCAATATCGGTATTCCCCAACTGGACGCGCCTCTCGTGAAACGAATCAATGGAAACATCCTGAGTTATGAAATTGACTGGGATATTTTCAAGAAACAGGCAAAAAAGGCGGGCATGTTCCTCCTTTGCAATCCGCACAACCCGCTGGGGATCATTTTCTCCCGTAAAGACTTGTTGCGCATGGCGGAGATTTGCATCGAAAACGATGTTTTGATCATTTCCGATGAGATTCACTCCGAGTTGTTGCTGGGCAGCAATCGCTTCACACCGCTGGCGAAGTTGTCTACCGAGATCGCGAAGCGAACAATTACATTGATCGCACCGTCGAAAACGTTCAATGTGCCGGGTCTTTTTTGCGGGTTTGCCGTGATTCCCAACAAGGAATTGCGGGAAGCGTACGTAAAAATGGTCGGACAGTTACGCATCCACGTCAATAGCATGGGCTTGCACGCCGCGCGGGTTGCCTACTCAGGGAAATGCGACAGTTGGCTTACGGCCGTGCGGAAGTATCTCACGGCGCATCGCGATTTTCTGGTTGAGTATGTAACCGAGCACATGCCCGGTGTGCGCATCACAAGACCCGATGCAACCTACCTTGCATGGCTGGACTTTACCCAGCTAAACCTGAGAAAATCCCCATATGATTTCTTTTTCAAGAGAGCCAGAGTGGCTTTGAGCGAAGGGAAGATCTTCGGCGCAGGTGGCGAAGGTCACGTTCGCTTGAACTTTGGCACATCGCGCCGAATCCTCAAACAGGGATTGGACAGAATGCGCAAAGCCCTCGCTTAAACAAAAGGACGGATGGGGTTCACCCATCCGTCAATAATGTTATGACCCGGTAAGGAGCGGGGGAATTGCCTCTATCTTTTTCGTTCGGGGAACGTCTGGTGCGAAAGCCTGATGGCTTTGACCAGTTCAGGGCATCCCGGTCCTTCCTTGTATTGAATTGTCAGGCGGAGTATCTATGCGGACCTCCTTTCTGTTGCTGACATCATACACCAACAAAATCTATCCTGCATTAAAAACAACATACGCTTTCTTTAAAAAATGATTCCTGAAACAAATGTACGAAGTTACGCAGTTTTCCTGATACGACTCAAGAGTTTTGCAATCAACACGCCCGCCGGCGCGGCAAGTACAAAGGCAAGAATTGCAGACAGTGCAAGCCCTATCGCTACAAGAATACCCATCCACAGGAACGCGAAGCCGACGGGATCTTCCATGACTACGTTGCCGCTTGCATCCACGCATTCCAGAACGTATGTTGTGGAGGGTCCGCTTCCGTACGTTGCGAATGAACGAACTTCTGGTGTGGTCTCGTCGGGGCAGATAAATTGCCCGGTCTGTTGGATGGCAAAATCGGTGACCGATGTGAATCCGCCGACCATCATGGCTGCCGGCACAAAGCACGCACTGATCGCCATGAACGCGATGATCCATACGAGACAACCTGAGATCGTGCCTGTGGATGCCTGTTTCATTTCATCTCCTTTTGCCATAACACGTTGAGCCTCCGGTGCTGAAGTGTCTTCTGGCGAATTGCGAAGAGTATAATGCAATAATCACACAATTGCTTCAGGAGTGACCAATGACTGCCATCGACCTCACTGTACACAAAGATCGCCGTGCCCGCGCCGTCCAGCGCGCGAAGGAACGGAACATTGTCATCCCCACATATGCACAAATGAAAGACCCCTCGAAGATTCCTGCCAAAGTGAAGGATGAATTAAAGGGTATCGGGCTCTGGGATATTCATCCGCGCAATCTTTTTCGCATCAACTGGCATAATCAACCTAGCGCTTCGGGCGGGACGTTCGGCGGAGTCAACTTCCTCGAACTTCCCTCCTCGTTGACCGGCGTCCCGGCGCGCATCATTGCCATCGTGGGCAAATGGTTTCCCACTGGCGCGCACAAGGTCGGGGCGGCGTTTTCCTGTCTCGTCCCGCGGCTGGTCACCGGTCAATTCGACCCGACAACACAAAAAGCGGTCTGGCCCTCCACTGGGAATTACTGCCGCGGCGGCGCGTACGATTCGGCGTTGTTAGCATGTGAGTCGATTGCGATCCTGCCCGAGGGAATGTCGAAGGAAAGATTCGAGTGGCTCGCGAAGGTCGCAGGTGAGACGATCAAAACCCCCGGATCCGAATCGAACGTCAAGGAAATTTTCGATAAATGCTGGGAGTTGAAAAAGTCGGGTCAAGATTTGATGATCTTCAATCAATTCGAAGAATTTGGCAATTATCTCTGGCACTTTGAAGTGACTGGTCACGCGATGGAGGAAGTGTTTCAGCAAGTCGCAGGCAAGCACGGACGATATCGCGGCATGGCATCGGCGACAGGTTCAGCGGGAACTATCGCCAGCGGCGATTACATGAAAAATTTGTTCCCCGATTCGAAGATCGTCGCGAGTGAGGCGTTGCAATGCCCCACACTGCTCGAAAACGGATTCGGCGCGCACCGTATCGAGGGCATTGGCGACAAACACGTGCCGTGGATCCATAACGTCAAGAACACGGATGTTGTCACTGCGATCGATGATAATGCCGTGGTCAACCTTTCCCGCCTCTTCAACGAGGAAAACGGTCGCGCTTATCTGGTCGAAAAGGGCATGCCTGAATCTCTGATCTCCAATCTTGATCTTCTCGGATTCTCCGGGATTTCCAATGTCCTTTCGTGCATCAAGACCGCCAAATACTACGAAATGGATGAGAACGACGTCATGCTGACCGTGCTCACCGACTCGATGGAACTCTACCGTTCACGCCTGCATGAGATGCATCAGGAGTTCGGTGAATACACCGAACGTGACGCCGCCGCGGACTTTGCCCGTTACCTGCACGGACAGTCAACTGACAACATGCTTGAACTGCGCTACACCGACCGCCGCCGTGTGCATAACCTCAAATACTACACGTGGGTCGAACAGCAAGGACGCACCTACGAGGAGATTCAACAACAATGGTACGAGCCGAACTACTGGACCGACGTGCAAAAACAGGCGGATGAGATCGACGAGCTAATTGTCGCTTTCAACAAGGATGTCGGGCTCTCCTGACAAGCCGCATCAGTGCGCCACCGAAAGCATCGAGTCATCGCCGGCTGTGTTGTAGTCAGTGCTGGTGTCTCTCACGTCAAGTCGAGTCGATTAATGTGGAGGTTGTATGGCGCTCATCCAGTTCACCCGTAATTACCGCGATCTAAGTACCGATGCAGGTTTTCAGTTCGAATTCTACTGTGACCGTTGCGGCAACGGTTATCAGACCGAGTTTCAGGCGTCCACGCTGGGGACGGTCACCAACGCGCTCGATGCGGCAAGCAACCTTTTTGGAGGCGTGCTTGGTAGGGCCGCCAACGCCGCGCGCAACGTCCGCTCGGCGGGATGGGAGAAGGCGCACGACAACGCCTTTGCTGACGCGGTGGAAGAAGCCAAACCGTATTTTCACAAATGCAAACGGTGTGGTCATTGGGTGGACGGGGATTGCTGGAACACTCAGCGTTCCTTGTGCAAGGACTGCGCGCCTGATATGCAAGAGGAAATGTCCTCGATTCAGGTGCAAGCCGCCATCACCGACGCGCGCGAAAAGGCCGATCAGGTTGACTATGTATCTGCTGACAGTTTCAAACAAGCCATTGTAACGACCTGTCCGCATTGCGGGGCAAAAGCAGGCGGCGGAAAATTCTGTCAGGAGTGCGGCAAGCCGCTAGCCGCTGAGAAATTCTGCAAGAACTGCGGCGCAAAAATGGAGGCGGGTGCAAAGTTCTGCGCCGAATGCGGAACGAAACAATAGCGATTTAGTCTAGTTTCAAGCCGATTGTAGAAAGTGGAAAGTAGCGGGTAGAATCTGCCTATCACTTGCCACTTTCTATTTTTTTACCCATGCCTATTTCACCCACTTCTCTGATTCTCGTCTGTCTTCTGCCGACCCCTCGTGACCTGGAGATTGCGCGCCTGCTCGGATGGTACCGGATTCCGCTTCGCACCGCGCCCAAAGTTGTCGCAGTGGATTTTCTGGCTTTCTACCAGCCAGCCTCCTTTGGCGAGCATGGCGGTTTAATCGAATACATTGCCCCAGTAAAGGGACACGAGCTCACCACCCGCGGCGAACTGCTGAAAGATGAAGCGGATCATCCGCGTGCCAGAGAGGAATATTACAAAGTCCAGATTGGCGCACTGGAAAAATTGAAAGAACCGATCCGCTCCGATAAATGGAAACGGCTGACCTTTCTCTACACCACCGGGGAATATTTGTTGAACGCGAAATTGCTCAACGATCTGGTCGTGCAAAATGAAGAGCGCGAAATCTTGTGGCGCAATCTGCGCGAACGTGCAGAGAACAGCCAGCTCTACAAGATTGATTTACCCGAAGCAGATATCCCACCTGATGTGTTGATCGCGTTATTGGGGATAAAAGAATCACAGGAATACTATGATGCAAGGGAGCAGTCTAACAATGATCTTGATTAAGAATGGCATGCTCGTCACGGCATCTGAGACGTTCCAAGCGGATATTTTGATTCAAGACGAGAAGATACTCCGCGTCGCACCGGGGCTTGAGGTTGATTCGGCCTTGGTGATCGACGCGTCGGGGAAACTGATTCTCCCCGGCGGCGTGGACCCGCATGTGCATCTCGACCTGCCGATGTTCGATACCGTCTCTTCCGACGACCATTACACAGGTCACAAAGCGGCCGCATTAGGCGGCACAACGACAGCCATGGATTTTGTTCCCCTCGATTCCCCTCTCCCACCGGTAGAGGGGCGAAGGGGTGAGGGAGATTTCAAATATTCAGTAGCGCTCTGGATGAAGAAAGCCGAAAAAGCCGCGATAGATTATTCATTCCACATGAACCTGACGAAGTTCAACAAAAAGATTGCCAAAGAGATTCCATCCCTGCGTGAGATGGGAATTCAAACCCTCAAAGTTTTCACGGCTTACAACGGACGCCTGAGACTCGACGATGGCAGTATCTTTAAAGCCTTACAGATCGCCCGCGACAACGGGATGCTGGTCATGGCGCACTGCGAAAACGGCGACGTGATCGAAACGCTCACGGCGCAGGCGCTCGCGGCAGGTCATAAAGCTCCCGAATGGCACGCTTTGACGCGTCCCGCGTGGGGTTCAGTAGAAGCGACGCTGCGTATGGCGGCGATGGCTCAACAGGCGGGTGCGCCGGTGTACATCGTCCACATGAACGCGGGCGGCGAAGTGGATATGCTCAAGTACGCGCGTGAACGCGGCGTCAAAGTGATGGGCGAGACTTGTCCGCAATATCTCTTCTTCACAATAGATGATTTGCGGAAACCCGACGGCACAAAGTGGATCTGTTCCCCGCCAATGCGGACAAAAGAAGATAACGCGCGCTTGTGGGAAGGGCTGACAGAGGGAATAATGCAAACTGTCGGTACAGATCACTGTCCGTTCTTCTTTGACGGCACGAAACCGATTTTGTATGAGGGTGAAGAAATCGCCATCCCCGGCAAAGAATTAGGAAAGGATGATTTCACAAAAATCCCGAACGGATTACCCGGGATTCAAGACCGTATGCCAGTGTTATGGACAACCGGCGTACGCACGGGAAGAATCACTGCCACTCAATTCGTCGCGTACATAAGTACCAACCCCGCGAAAATCTTCGGTTTGTATCCGCGCAAGGGAGCGTTGATGGAAGGTTCCGATGCGGATATCGTGATCTGGGACCCCGAAAAGAAAGTGAAGTACGGCGTCGCCGTGTCACACCAGCGCACGGACTATAACCTCTACGAAGGCTGGGAGTTGATAGGTTATCCCGAAAAGGTCTTTCTGCGCGGAAAGTTGATCGTTGATGGGGATGAGTGGAAGGGGAGGTGGGGGATGGGTCAGTTCTTGAAAAGGGGAGAAGGAATGGTCATCTAGCTATCAATTCGCTGACTGCACTCGATAGATTCTTCAGGCTGACAGGTTTGCTCAAATACTCGTTGGCGCCCGCCGCGAGGCAGCGTTCGCGGTCGCCGGGCATGGCTAGGGCGGTCAGGGCAATGATCGGTGTTGAGGCGAAGCGGGCGTCTGACCGGAGATTTCGCATGGCTTCCAATCCGTCCATCACCGGCATCTGAATATCCATTAAGATAATGTGGGGGTCGCTCTCTCGTGCCTTTTCAATCGCTTCCAAACCATCATGGGCGCACACAATTCGATAACCATAGTTTTCCAGATATTCACTGATCGTCAAGATGTTCGCCGCGTTGTCTTCAGCCAGAAGTATAACCCCGCGATCGGATGATTCCTTGAAAAGCACATCTGATTTTTGGGACATTTCACCGGTCCAGGTTTTTTCTACCGCTTCCGTGTTTACTTGCTGAGTGTCAATCTCCTGCCTCCACGGAAGATTGACCGTGAAGCGACTCCCCACTTGCACATCGCTTTCCACCTGGACACTTCCCCCATGCAGATCAGTTAATCTTTGAACCAGAGCCAGCCCCAACCCCGTGCCTTCATACTCACGATTAAGCTTGCTATTCACCTGTACAAAGGGTTGAAATAGGCGCGCTAAATTATCGGGAGTAATGCCGATGCCTGTATCAATCACCGAAAATCGAATGAGTTCCTGCTCAGGGTTGGCACGGACTTCCAGAGTCACAAGACCGTTCTCTGGCGTGAATTTGATGGCGTTCGTGAGAAGATTGACCAGAATTTGTTTGAGACGGCGCGGATCGGCAAAAATTCTTCCAACAGAGGCTTCATTTTTATAAGAGACGAGGATTGATTTCTTGGCGGCTTGACTTTTGATAAATGAAATGCCGGATTGGCAAATCTCATCTACCCTTATGAGTTCTGGGTAGTAATCCAGTTTACCTGCCTCGATCTTGGATACATCGAGAATGTCATTGACTAATTGCAGAAGGTGTTGTCCGCTTGACTCTATCGTCTGCAATGCTTTTTGCTGACGATCGTTCAACGAGCCGCGCCTCTGTTCCAATAGAATTTCCGACAGGCCCAAGATGCTGTTGAGCGGCGTACGTAGTTCATGGCTCATGTTTGCTAGAAATTCATCCTTGGCGCGGTTGGCATGCTCAAGCTCACTGTTCAACTGGTTGAGTTCCTGAGTTCGTTTCTCAACTCTGGCTTCGAGTTCTGAATTGATTTTGCCCAGCGCCAAATTTCTCTCAAGCAGTTCTTGTGAGGTTATTTCCATGCTGTGCTCGAGCATATTGCGATCCGCATCGAATTCCCAGTAGACTTCATTGATCGCTTTTATCAGTTCTGTCTCATTCTCCAGATCGTGATTCGCGTTGTTTGTATAGCGCCGCAGCTGCCTCCTTAATAGACTGTGTAACTCTCTCATGAAATACTCTCTGAAAAAGTTGTAATCGTCATCGTCTGGTTATGCAATTCACACTTGGCTGCCGCCACCACTGGCGAGATCTCTCCATACGAATAAAAGCCAGCAAGCACCGTTCCAGTTCCAAGCACCTCTTGCACCCCTTCCACTTCCTCTTCTATTCGATGTTTGAGCACAAGTTTTCTGCCCACACAGCTGATCAGTAAAGCTAGTTGTGGGGAGGTATTTCCGATGGTCTCGTAACTGGCCGATGCGGCTCCAGAGGCGCCGTCAATCAGGCGATCAAAGTTGGCTTTCATCAAGCGCGCGTATTGGCCCTGAGGAATATCCCCGGCAAATATCAGGCTCTGTTCAACGTCGTTGATGCCCAGGATCGTACGAACGATGCTTTCTCCTGTTGTTGTTCGGATACTGAGGGGGAACAGCAATCCGCTTGCAGGAAGGTCTTTGGCGAATTCGCCCAGATATTTCTTGTAAAGCGCCAATGCTGGTTGTTCGTCAAGCTCATACAAAATATTCCCTGATGATTTGGTGATCAATCGCTCGGGCCCGAAGGCATCCCAGCCTCCAAGGGAGCCGTGACCTACTTTGAGACAGTCGCTGTAGAGCCCTAAAATGCCGATTGTATTTGGTTCTGCTTTGCCATCTGCCAAAACCAACGTTTCCTTGAAACGGTTGCCGTCGCCTGCCAAACCGCCAGTGACGACAACATGATCAGGCAAATGACGCGTCAGACCGTCCACCAGTTCACTGCCGTTTACATTCTGTCCATCTGAAAGCACTAAAACATGAGTAAGTTTCTCATGCGGTAACGCCTGAGCGAGGGCTTCGCCTGCCTTGAAACTTTCGTCAGCCCGCTCGATCTTGATGTGAGCTCCCTTGAGCTGTGTTTGTTCAAAGGCAATCGCTGTTGCCACAAGGGATTCATCAGTGACTTCAACACCTGCAATTTCTCCAGCAGTCGAACAGCCGAACTGATACGCGAGGGGAAAAGCGGCCTGGATATCCTGTTGCCACGCGGCTTCTCGCAGGGCGGCTGGGCTGCCGAAGAGTAAAACCAATTGCGCATGCGTGTCCAACCTGCCTGGAGAGGCGGGGGTCCATCCTGTGTCTTTAGTCCAACGAGATTGTTCGATCTTCATTTTGTCTCCAAACTTAAAAAAGAACCTAAATTTGTTCTGACCGTTCAGCACAGTATACACGAGCGTTTTCCCAAGAAGCTTTACAGTCTTGTTATTCCTTTTTGAAAACCATTAAGTCCGTACTTGCGACGGTCTGTAAAATTTTCGGAATAAATCGAATGTCAATATCATTCAGTCTGTTGCGCTGTGAGTTCGCCGATGGTCTTCAATAGGTTCCTCAGGCTAACAGGCTTGCTCAAATATTCATTCGCTCCCGCCGCGAGACAACGTTCCCGGTCGCCGGGCATGGCTAGGGCGGTGAGGGCAATGATCGGTGTGGAAGTGAAAGAGGGATCCAGCCGCAGTTTTTGTGTGGCTTCCAGTCCGTCCATTGCCGGCATTTGAATATCCATCAGGATGATATCCGGAGAGGTCTCCCGCGCCTTTTCGATTGCCTGCATGCCATCGTGCGCTACGAACACCTGGTAGTCATGACTCTCCAGATATTCAGTTAATGTTAGGATGTTCGCTAGATTGTCTTCCGCAAGGAGGATGGTACCTCGTTCCACCTGCGGTTCGGTTATCGCCACTGATTCTTCAGACAGCCGACTCGTTGGGGACATAACAATTGCTTCGCGGGTTTCCTGATATGCCGCCCCATCTTTCATCCATGGAAGATTAACTGTGAAGGTGCTCCCTTCGCCGGCTTTGCTCTCGACATGCACACTGCCGCCGTGCAGGTCGGTTAATTTTTGGACAAGCATGAGCCCTAATCCCGTTCCTTCGTACTGGCGATTCAGCTTGCTGTCCACCTGTGTAAATGGCTGGAAGAGGCGCCTCAGATCTTCCGGCGCAATTCCGATTCCGGTATCCAGGATAGAGAATTGGATCACCTCCGTTTCAGCGTTGGCGCGCACCTGCAGCGCGACCTTCCCGTGAGCAGGGGTGAATTTGACGGCATTCGTCAGCAGGTTCACGAGGATCTGCTTCAACCTCCGAGGATCTGCCAGGAACTTCGAGGGCGCCTTCTCTACTTCATAGAAGAGACTAATGGATTTTTTGATTGCCTGACTCTTTACAACATTCAGGCTTGCCTGACAAATCTCTTCGACGCCAACCAGCTCCGGATAGTAGTCGAGCTTGCCCGCTTCAATCTTTGAAATATCCAGAATATCGTTGATTAATTCGAGCAGGTGGCGTCCGCTGGATTCGATGATGCTCAGGGATTTTTGTTGATGGGCGGTCAATGCATCACGTTTTTGTTCCAAGAGCAATTCGGATAACCCGAGAATGCTGTTGAGAGGGGAACGCAGCTCATGACTCATGTTCGCCAGAAATTCATCCTTGGTCCGGCTGGCATGCTCAAGCTCTACGTTCATTCTGCTAAGTTCTTCTGTACGCTTTGCCACCCGCACTTCCAGCTCCACGTTTGATTTTTGAAGATTCTCGAATTGATTGAGTTGCTCGATGATCAACCCCGCCTGAGCCGCAAATGTTCCTAGAATCGCTTGTTCATCCTCATCAAAGACCTGCGTCGATTGATAATTTATCCAGAACACGCCCAGTGTTTCACCACGTCCTCTCAATGGCAGGCAGGCAGAGGCGCGTAGTCCTTCCTCGATCATTTGGCGATTGATCGTATTTTGCATCCGGTATAGATCCGGCAGGAAGCGTGCCTGGTTCGAACGAAGTACGGTCATCGAAACTCCGTTCGAGCGGACCTGATGCGGCTCCAACGGCGATGCATAATTGTGGCCGATCCAGCGATGACAAAAACCGCTGCTGTTGATCAACATAATGCTCGTCTTAAACGCGCCAACGGCTTCGGCTGTCGCGGCGCACAAGGCAGGAAGCATTTCGTAGAGCGATTCGGCAGATAGCGCCTGTTGTGTTACCGACTGTAGGCGCTCCACAATGACGCGGTTCCGTCGTTCCTTTTCCTCCGCCTTTTTTCTCTCGGTGACATCCTGTATGATGCCGCTGAGCTTGATGAGACTGCTGGCGTCATCAGTTATCTTGTCCCCGGGAATGGCCAACAGGTTTCGCACGGAACCATCGGGTAAAAGAGCACGAAACTCCATTGGCTCGGAGTTGTTTTCAGTCATAGCCAAGATGCTGGCATCCCAAACCCTCTGGCGGTCTTCTGGATGAACATTGTTCATGATGACCTCATTCAGATCATTGGCGGTGTATCCCGGGTCCACGCCGAATATGCGGTACAGTTCATCCGATACCGTTATCCGGTTGTTTTTTGGCTCCCAGCTCCAATGACCGATGTGCGCAATTTCCTGCGAGTTCTTCAGCCTTGCTTCGCTCTCTTGCAGCGCCATTTCTGCATTCTTGCGCTCGGTAATGTTCTGCGTGACTACATGAATTTCGTTGATCGTTCCGTTTGCCTCTCGAAGGGGGGCAACGCTGAATATATAGTATTTATCATCCCAGAAAGAGGTTTCAAAACTTGAGACTCTGCCGTCTTCCAGCGCGGCCTGTAAATATGATCTCGCGGTCTCCCATGTCTCTGGTGGTGTAATCTCTTTGAAGTGCCTGCCGATGAATTCCTGCGGGGAAAGCCTCAATGATTTCAATTCCAGGCCTTCGGCAAACACCAGCCTGAGGTCCCTGTTAAAAATGGTCACACTGCCATTCGGAAAATTTTCCACCAACCCGCGATATCTTCTCTCGCTTGCCCGGAATGCCTCCTCGGCACGGTTGATGGATCGGCCGATATAATAGATAAACGGGGAATATAGGACGATCAACAGGAGAACGAGGAAAATGGCTTCCTGCCTGACATCAAGAAGCCTGCGGCTTTCCGCCCACTCAACCAGCCACCCAATGAGTATCGTCAGAAAGATGATACCTGGGAGTAGTAATCGCGTCACTTTGCTTCCTGAGGAGTTGGATGTTAGCGTCTCCACCAACTCGTGAGATGGTCGTGAAGCAATTGTTGCCAGTGACAAGATTAGAAACGCCGCACTGGTATGTCCTGCCGTATAGAAATGGCCTGCTACGCCAAGTGCTAGATGGTAATCGAAGAGATAATTTAGTAAGACAGCTAGTGATAGAATTCCGGCGACGCTTGAAAGAATTCTACTCACCCTCGAACCCAGTATCAACAAAGCAACACTGGCAAAGCTGGCGCTTAACGTCGCAATCGGTGACATTCTCCCGGGAAAGAGATCAGGTGGACTTTCCAAATCTCGTACAATCAATTCGTCAATCCCCAAATTCCGCTGGAATAGATATTCGCCCATGGTCAACAGGCTGATTAGCAAAGCCAGACTCGCTAGGATTTTGCCCGTGTTTTTTTTGTCGGGGCTTGCGTTTTCGTTATATAAGAGCCAGAGTGCACTCCCTAGCAAGAGCAGGCATAAGGCGGTGTTGAAGCGCATGGCTTGCAAGCCGGGCAGAAAACTCTTGAGAGAAGGAATATTCAGGAACCACCCTACAATAACGATAAGTCCGATGCCAGCGACAATTAGGCTGGCATCGTTCACGAAACGCCCCAGAAAGAGGGGCGTATGCGAACTAGATTGAAATTTCATCTTGCCTCTTTTACCAACTTGAAAGAGTGCTACGTAGCGTTTGTTTCGCGGCAAATGTTGTTTATCTGTCGTTATCAGCCCATTATAGGTTTGATCACAATTTGCATCCTTACAAAGGATTAACGGCTGGTTTACAGTTTCGATTGTGTTCTGATATCCCGCATGAATCTTTAGATGTCTTCAGCAGACTATTGCGGTAGCAACACTTTCATACGCGGATGCTCTGCATATACCCCGCGATATTTCTCCGGTAGAAGCGCTGCAATCTGACACATGATTTCATCTGTCGCGTTCTTTAGCGCGGCATCGCGTTCCTTGTTTGGAAACGGGGGAACGATGAAAGGCTTACCACCAGTCAGGGTGATCGTTGATTTCCTAAAATGTATTAGATTGTCGAGAATGACCTTATCCTCTGTGCCTGTGATTCCCACGGGGATGACCGGAAAGCCCGAACGTGCCGCAAGGTAAGCGACGCCCGGCTTCCCTTCGAGTAGCGAACCGACGCGTGAACGCGTCCCCTCGGGGGCAATGATGAGGCACTTGCCGTCCTCCATGAGCGCTATCATCTTCCGCATGGCTTTCAGGTCGGGGTTATAGCGATCCACAAACAGGAAGTTCAGATGTTTTCCCAGCCAGCGTATCCAGCCGATCTTCTCCCACTTTTCAGCGACCGGAATGAACAGGTCGGTGCGGTCAATGGCATAGTACACCATGACGATATCGAGAATGCCGATGTGATTGGCGGCGAGGATCATGCCGCCGGTGAGGGACGCGTTTTCTCTGCCGCGGATCTCGACGCGTGCGATCAGGTTCAAGAGAATTCGAATGAGAAAGCGCAGGGTTGCAAGCATCTATGATGGCTGGGCAAGCAATTCTCTGAGCCGGGGATGGTTCATGTAAAACCCGCGATATTTTTCCGGCAGCATCGCGGCAATGCGGCACATCAGTTCGTCTGTAGCTTCTCGCAATGCCTGATCGCGCTTGCCGTCTTTGGGAATTTCGATCTTGAACGGCTCGCCCACGCGCACGACGATTCTTGAACGTCTCAAGCGCTTTAGGTTCTCGAGCACGAGGCGGTCTTCGGTGCCGGTGACTGCTACCGGGACAACTGGGAATCCGGTTTTGCTGGCAAGAAAGGCGACCCCAGGTTTCGCTTCCTGCAAGGCTTCGGTCTTCGAGCGTGTCCCCTCCGGCGCAATGACGAGGAGCCCGCCTTGTTTTGTGCGCGCGAGAATCTCTCGCAACGCCGAGAAATCGGCTTCAAAGCGGTTGAGCCAAATCACCTTCCCCACACGCCCGATGGGACCGAACAACCAGTGCTTCTTGTACTTTTCAGCAACCGGAATGATGAGATCTGTGCGGTCAATGACCGCCAGCATCGCGGCGGTGTCCAGCCGGCCGAGGTGATTCGCCGCGCCGATCAAATTTCCCGGGGGTATTTTTTCCAGCCCATGGACCTCGATGTCCGCGATGAGTTTCATCATCAAGCGGATGAGGAAGCGAATGATCCGAAATACCATGCGCCGATTGTACAACAAGCAAGGCGGTCTTGTGGAGAAGAAAAACGGGCGGCATAGCCGCCCGTTTCATCGGGAAAGTCTATTGAGGATCATCTCCACAGGTAATCATCCGAACGTTTGCGCGATGTGGTTTCCGAGCCGTATTTTTCGAACATGCGCTGGAAGATGATCATATCGCTGGGCGCGATGTTGATGATCTCGAAGCCCACGTTGTACGTGTTAGGGTCAACATAATCGGGGTGAGCCCATTTACTGCGGGCGATGAACACCAATGCATTCTGTTCGGATGAAAGGTCCGGTGTGAGGTCAATGTGCATGCGAAAATCCTGCCCGGGCGTGATCTGCTTGGGCGCGTCAAGTTTGAACCCTCCGGAACTTATATCGGAGAGATAGCCGATGACCTGTTTGGTGGCTTCGTCCTTCACTGGCATGTAGTACGTGAAGTCGCGGCGGTCGAGTTTGCGTTTATCAGCCATACTGCCTCCTCACGCAGACCAGTATAAAACAAACAGGGGCAAAATTCAAAATAAAAATGGGTTTGCAACACACGAGCGCACGTCGCTACCCAGTTTTGAGAATGTGCGTGAGGATCGTTGCGCCGGAGCCGCCAATGTTCTGCGCCATGCCGATTCTCGCTCCGTCCACCTGAGTTGCGCGGCATTCGCCTCGCAGTTGCTGGACGACCTCCACGATTTGATAAATTCCCGTCGCGCCGACAGGATGCCCGCGCGCTTTGAGCCCACCGCGAGTGCAGACGGGCACCCTTCCCTTTGGGCCGATTCTGTCATCCAAGCCGAGCCTCACGCCCTGACCGCGCTCCGCAAAGCCGCAGGCTTCGAGCGACAATGCGGCCATGATCGTGAACGCGTCATGCAGTTCGAATACCTGGATGTCTTTCGGCGTCACGTTCGCCATTTCGTATGCGCGCTTCGCCGACTCATACGCGGCAGACAAAAACAGTGGGTCTTTGCGCGAATGGATCGCAATCGAATCGGTTGCGGACGCCGAGCCTGCCACGGTGATTCTGGGCTTTCCGTTCAACGACGCGACTTTCTCCGCAGGGACGATGACCACAGCCGCCGCGCCGTCGCCGGTGGGAGACGCGTCGAGCAGGTTGATCGGTGTGGCGATCATCGCCGACCTCTCGAACTTTTCGACTGTGATTTTTTCGTGCAGTCGCGCAAACGGATTAAGTGTGGCGTTCGCATGAGCGTTGATCGAAAATGGGGCAAAGTCCTCGTGCTTCCAACCGAACTCGTGCATGTAACGGCGCATCATCAGCGCATTCAACCCAACGAAGGATATACCTTGTTCCAGTTCGTAGTCCGCGTCTGCCGCGGTGGCAAGCGCGGAGGTGACATCATGCCCGGTTTTGTCGCTCATTTTTTCGACGCCGACGACCAGCGCAGTATCTATGTCCCCCGCCGAAACAGCCATCAGAGCGGCACGAAGCGCCGCCGCGCCGGAGGCGCAGGCGGCTTCCACTTTCACCGCTTCCTGCCTCCACAACCCGATCCAATCCGCAAAGAATGCGCCGAGCTGATTCTGAGCGCTGACGGTGGAGGAAAGCATGTTGCCGATGAATAGCGCGTCCACTTTGTCTGTGCCGGCATCTTGTATCGCGGCGAAGGCCGCTTCTCCGCCGATCTCGCGCAGGGATTTGTCCCAATGTTCGCCGATTTTTGTCTGCCCGATTCCAAGAATTGCAACTGATCGCATGATTTCCTCAGATGATATATACTCGTGCCAATTGTAATCGGAGTGACTCTCACTTGCTATCAAGAATGACGCGCGCAGAGTGGAACCGGAGCTTATTGCTCTCGCTCGAAGGGTTCGGGGAGGAGGGGCGCGCCGCCGCGGCATTTTTGCGACAGCGAAACACACAGATTAGTTTCCGGCGCGTTAGAAAAAACGTTGGGGCATTTTGGACACCATTGGGAACGATTCACTTGAACACCGTGCATTATTCGCCTGAAACGAATCCTGCCGACCCGCGCGTGCTCACGATCTTGATACACGAGGTGAAGCACCTGCAACAGGGGCTGGTCACCGCGCTATCGGTGTATGGCGAATTGGAGGCATGGCAGTTGCAGTTCAAGCTGTATCATGAAAAGGTAAATACGAAGATGCATCCGGCTATCGAAAAATTGTTGTCGCTGCCGTTGGGCTGGGATCGTTCCGTGTTGAGGCAAGCGCGTGGGTTGATGCGTGACTATGCAGGCACAGGGTATCGGGCGGACTTGTTGCCGTTGTATCCGCTGGGGAAGGAAATTCGATTTCGCCTTTTCGGGGAAGTGCCATGACCTCATCCCGTACGGATATTCTTTCCCTGTTGAATGGAAACAAACCTGCCTCGCCTCCGGCCTTCAGCGGCTTGATCCACGTCACGGAGGAGGGATTGCAGCGGGAGGGTTTGTTATTGCATGAGGTTCATCACGATGCGGACAAAATGGCGCGCGCCGCGGCGAGCACGTTTAAGCTGACCGGAATACCCTCCGCAACCCTGCCGTTGGATCTGTGCGCACCCGCTGAGGCATTGGGCGCCGAGTTGAATTTTTATCAGAACGGGGAATTGCAGTTTCCGCAAGTCAAGAAGCATTTGTTCCCCTCGACCGCGTATCTGAACGAAGCGTATTTCAAAAGCGCGGACTTAGCCAGCAAAGGAAGATTGCCGCTGGTCTACGATGCTATTAGCCTATTAAAGGAAGACGCTGGGCAAGATGTAGTAATCAGCGGGATGATACCGGGTCCGTATACGCTTTTGTTGTATCTTGTTGAGCCCGGCGGCTTGTTCGCAGAGATGAAACGCGAGCCGCAGGTTGTGCTCGATGCCCTCTCTTATCTCTCCGCTTTCCTTGCGAAAATTGGCAATGTCTACCATACCTCCGGCGCGGACTTCATCACGATCCACGAAATGGGTGGCTCGCCCGGGTTCATCGGACCATCGAAATTTGAGCGATTCGTGTTGCCTGCATTAAGGGAATTGCACATGAACCTGCCTAGCCCGCGAGTGTTGTCGGTGTGCGGGAATACGAACAAGTCGGTGGCGGCGCTGGCTGAATCAGGCGCGGATGCGATTTCGGTGGATCAGTTGAACGATGTCGCCGCGTCGCGAAAGGTCTTGAAAGATACGTTGTTGTTCGGGAACATTGATCCTGTTGCAGCTTTATGGCAGGGGGATGAGGCTCAAGTCGTTGAGGCAGTTCAAAGTGCGAAAGAGGCGCGCGTGGACGCGATCTGGCCGGGGTGCGATATGGCTCCCCGAACCCCTCTGCGAAATGTTGAGAGACTCATTCATCACGACTTTTCGGCGAATTGAGGGTTGTATGTAGAGTAGGAGAAATCCCGCCCACCATGGCTCGTGTAGATCGTGCGACCGAAGCTCTTCAGTTTTTAAAACAGATTCCGTTATTTTCCGGTTTGGATGAGGAATCGATGGATCGGCTGGCGCGCGAATGCCGGTTCCATAATGTAAATAAAGGCGGATTTATCTTCTTGCAATCGGATCCATCTGAAAGGGCATATGTGGTGCGCTCGGGCAATGTTTCCATCGTACTTAATAGCCCTAACGGCCGGGATATGGTTATCAATGAAATGCGTAGGGGGGATATCTTTGGCGAACTAGGACTTCTAACGCAGCGGCCGCGTTCGACGAGCGCGGTTGCCCGCGCGGAGAGCGAGCTGCTGGTCATCCCCGGCGATGGATTCCTGCGCATGTTGGATTCAGAACCGCGGCTGGCGCGGCGCGTCCTTGAAATTACCGCCGAGCGGCTGATGAGGAGCGGGGAGCGTGAGGGCGCGCTGGCGTTCATGGATGCTCAGGCGCGGCTCGCGCACCTGTTGTTGGAATTAGACCGCCAGGAGGCGGACACAGGCTATATCACAATTTCTCAAGACGAGCTGGCGCAGCGAACCGGTCTGATCAGGCAGACCGTGGCCAAGGTGCTTGGGAATTGGCGGCGCAACGGATACTTGCTGACCGGGCGAGGGCGAATCGTGCTGTTGCATCATCATGCCCTGCGGAAACTGGAAAACGAAATGATAATCTGATTCTGTTATGTCGTCCAAGTGACAGACTGAATTTCGAAAATGCTGTATGCTCAGCGCAACGTATCCAAAATATTTAGAATAGGAGATAAGCAATGAAGACCAATCAGGTGTACAAGCGGGTATTCAAGAAGTTGTCAGCGGTTCGCGCGACTCTGCCCACAGCGGAACGAAACGCACTGGACGAGATCATTGTCGATGAAGTAAAGGCTCACAGCCTGAACATCGGCAAATCGGCTGGCAAGGTAAGCGGCAAAGCCGCCGGCAAGGCTTCAGGCAAGGCGATGGTGAAGGCGCATGCGATGAACCTCGGCAAAGTCTCCGGCAAGACTTCCGGTAAGGCGTCGGGTAAAGCCTCCGGCAAAGCCTCTGCGAAGGCGCATGCGATGAACCTCGGAAAGGTGTCTGGCAAGACCTCCGGTAAGGCGTCGGGTAAAGCCTTCGGCAAAGCCTCGGTGAAGGCTCACGGCAAGAGTCTCGGCAAAGCGTCCGGTAAGGCTTCCGGAAAAGCCTCTGGCAAAGCCTCAGGCAAAACTTCGTAACGATTGCGCTTCAGTTCATAAGGTTCGGAACCAGATTCCTGCGCAAAGGATCGTGCCAACTAAATAACGAGCCTGTTCAGGGTCGTGATATCCGATTGAAAATGGGAAAGTGGATTTTCTGTAGTGTTGCAGTCAGTCCACTTTTTCCTATATACTGGGGATGGTGAGGCACATGATGATACCAAACGATGATTTCGCGGAAGAGAAGCTCGCCGCTCAGTTGCGTCGCCTGCTGGTGTCCATCGAGGCAAGCCGTCATGCGGTATTGCCTGCATCGAACGATGCCTTGTTGAAGTCGATCGTCGAGACCGCCGCAAAAATCTTTGGAGCCGCGGCAGCTTCTTTACTGCTGGTGAACGAGGAGGAAGAGGCGCTCGAATTCAAAGTGGCGTTCGGTCCCGGCGATCACGATCTCGTTGGGACAAAGTTTCCCTACGACAAGGGCATCGCGGGGTATGTCTTCATGACGGGGCAGCCGATCGCCACCTCCAATGTCAGGGAGGACAAACGCTTCGACCAGGAGTTTGCCAAAAGCACCGGCTATATTCCGAATTCCATCTTAGCCACACCTCTCATTTCCTCCGATGACCGGATCATCGGCGTCATGGAAGTGCTCGACAAGATCGACGAAGCCGCCTTCGATATGCGGGACATGGAACTGATGGCGTTGTTCGCCCAGCAAGCCGCGCTTGCGATAGACCAATCGCAACAGACCGAAACCATCACCGAGACATTAATCCACGGGCTGCGGCGGCTGGCGGATGAGGACGGCAACTCAGCGGAATTGAGTGATGCGCTAAAGAATTCGCTCGGGGGCATTGTCAGTTTCGCCGAAATCATGGAGCTCGCCGATCTGTTCCATGACATCAGCCAGCTTGGCGAAGCAGAGCGAAGAGCCTGCCTCCAGGTTTTGCGCGTGTTCTCGGAATATCGAAAATCCCACTCCCGCAGGTTCCGATGACCGCGGAAGAATCCCTGCGGCCAGCATGGTCACAACATTTCACACCGGACGCGATAAAGGAATTATCGGCGGCTGGCCCGCTTGCCAAAATAACGCCATCTTGGGCATGGGGAGGGAGTACGGGCAAAGGCATCCGCGTTGCCGTGGTGGATAGCGGCGTCGAGTACGATCACCCTGCGTTGGAGGGTTGTGTCCGTGGGGGAGTGATCATCGAATATGACTCCCGGGCGGAGAATAATTATCGCGTCAAGGCCGACCCGAAACCGGCCGATTTATCGGGGCACGGCACTGCCTGCGCCGGTATCATCCATTCGATTGCGCCGGAAGCCGAGATATACAGCGTGCGCGTCCTCGGACGCAACATGGCAGGCAGGGTCATTCAGTTCGCGGCTGGGCTCGATTGGACCATCGAAAACAATATGCAGGTGGTGAACCTCAGCTTGAGCACCGCGCTGGAGGAGTTCTTCGGCTTGTTCCATGATCTCACGGATCAGGCATACTTCAAGAACATCAACCTGATCTCCGCCGTCAACAATATACCCGAGCCAAGCTACCCGTCGCTATTCTCCTCTGTCATTTCGGTCGCCGCGCACGACGGACAAGATCCGTTCACCTATTATTACAACCCCACACCGCCCGTCGAATTCGGCGCGCCGGGCATTGACGTGAACGTGGCGTGGAACCGGAAGCAGTATCTCACCTGCACCGGCAACAGTTTTGCCGCGCCGCACATTGCAGGGATCACCGCCCTAATTCGCGCCAAACATCCAGACCTTACGCCCTTTCAAATCAAGACAGTTCTGATGGCGTGTGCATCCAATCCCCGCCGCTAACCTCCAAGGAAACTCTCAATGATTTCCGACAAACCCGTGCGTTGGTCGCTGAAAGATCTGATGGCAGAGCCTGTGGATCAGGCGCTGGAACAAACCTTCTCGGATCTGGATCAAGCCTCGGCTGGGTTCGAGGCGATGCGCGATCTACTCGTCCCTGAGATTTCAACGAAATCGTTCAACGATATCCTCGATCAAATTGAAGCCATCAATGCGCTAATGAGCCGGCTCGAAGCGTTTGCGGATCTTTGGTTGACGGAAGACACCCAACATGCGGAGGCGCTGAACTTGCGCGACCGGGTCGATCGGGCGCTGACCGAATCAAGCAACCGGATGGTGTTCTTCGATATCTGGTTCAAAGGCTTGGCTGATGAACCCGCCCACCGGTTGATCGACGCCAGCGGCAAGCGGCATTATTTCCTTGAAGGCATGCGAAAACTTACGCCGTATACGCTTACCGAGCGCGAGGAAAAACTGATCAACCTCAAAGATGTGAACGGCATCGACGCGTTGACGAACCTGTATGACATGATCACGAATCAATTCGCCTTCACGCTGAAGCCTGACGACGAAACCCTCTCGCTGACGCGCGATCAGGTGGGAGGCTATTTCAGACATCCATCGCCGATCGTGAGAGAGGCGGCCTATCGCGAGTTGTACCGGGTCTACGAGGAGAACGCGCAGGTTCTAGCGCAGATTTACCTCCACCGGGTCCGCGATTGGAACGCGGAGGGTGTCGAACTTCGAGGCTATGCCTCCGCGATCAGCGCCCGCAACCTCGGCAACGACCTGCCGGACGCTGTGGTGGACGTCCTGCTCGAAGTCTGCCGGAAGAATGTGGGGCTGTTTCAAAGATACTTTGAAATGAAGAAGCGTTGGCTGCGCTTGGAGAATTTTCGCCGCTACGATATCTATGCCCCACTGCTCGAGTCGGATAAGTCGTATACCCATGGCGAGGCGGTGCAAATGGTACTGGACAGTTATGATGCATTTTCATCGAAGGCCGCGAGCCTTGCCCGCAAAGTCCTGGAGAAAGGGCATCTTGACTCGGAAACCCGTCCGCGCAAACGAGGCGGGGCGTTCTGTTATGGTCCCCTGCCCGGGATCACACCGTGGGTCATGCTCAACTATGAGGGCCGTGCACGCGATGTCGCCACGCTGGCGCACGAACTCGGTCACGCCATTCATAACATGCTCGCGGGTAAGCATTCCATCCTGACGTACTCCCCGTCATTGCCTCTGGCTGAGACGGCTTCGGTCTTCGCCGAGTTCCAGTTGATCGATCAGCTATTAAAACAGGAGACCAATCCGGCGGTCCGCCGCGATTTGCTCGCATATTCCATTGACGACGCCTACGTGACCGTGATCCGGCAGGCGTACTTTACGCTGTTCGAACGCGAAGCCTTCCGAGTCATTGACGAGGGCGGCTCCGTCGAGGACCTGACGGAACTGTACATGGAGAATTTGAAGGAACAGTTTGGCGAGGCAGTTGAGATCACCGAGATGTTCAAATGGGAATGGCTGACCGTTCCGCACTTGTTCAACGCTCCGTTCTATACCTATGCCTACAGTTTCGGGCAATTGCTCGTGCTTGCCCTCGTGCAACAATACCGCCGGGAGGGGGAGTCGTTCGTACCGAAGTATCTCAGGCTGCTTTCGTACGGCGGATCCGAACCACCGATGAAGATACTGGAGGAGGCGGGGATTGACCCCACGGTGCCCGCTTTCTGGCGGGGTGGGTTCAACGTGATACAAGGGATGATCGAAGAATTGGATGAAACATCGAAGGAGATGTCCTCATGAAACGGAATTCCGCCAGCTCGATCTCGCCGTTCGCTGTTTTTCGCAATCGCAACTTTTCCTTGCTTTGGACGGGTCAACTCGTCGAGACCATCGGCAACGCCCTCACCTCCATCGCGGCTTCGATCTACGTGTTTCGCCAGACCGATTCCGCCCTGAGCGTCGGGCTGATGCTCATGGCGACGGCGGCGCCCAGCCTGGTGGTGGGACTTTTCGCAGGAGTGTTCGTGGACCGCTATGATCGCAGAAAGATCATGATCGGCGCGGACATGCTACGCGCCATTCTGGTGGCGCTCATCCCGTTCCTCGTGCCGTTGAACATCATCTGGCTGTATGTCATCGTCATGCTGGTGAGTGCGGTGGGCCAGTTCTTCGACCCGGCGCACGAATCAGTACTACCCGAGGTGGCTACCGAAGAGGAACTCGCCGCCGCCAACTCGATGATCGCCATCAGTTCGTTCGGCTCGACCGCGGTGGGCTTCGCTGCAGCAGGGTTGATCGCCTCCGCGGCAGACATCAACTGGGCGTTCTATGCCAATTCCTTCACGTTTCTCTTTTCCGCGGTCTGCGTATTTCTCATTCGCATCAAGCCCGTGGAAGCGGAGGAAAACACGAGCATTACCGTGGTCTTCCAGAACCTGCGCGCCGGCGTGAAACAGGTCGTGGATACGCCCATCTTGCGCTCGCTGTTTTCGGTGATGGCGATCGTGTTGATCTCGTTCGGGCTGTCGAATGCCATCCTTCTCCCGTTTTCGATCCGCGCGCTGGGCGCTACCGAATTCGAGTACGGCTTGCAAGAGGGTCTAACTTCGGTGGGTTTCGTGGTCGGCAGTTTGTGGATGGCGAAGGTCTTCGACCGCCTGCATGAAGGCGCCTGGCTGGCGATCAGTTTTATCGCCATGGGTATTGCCGGGGTGATCTACTCCTTTCTGTATTCGATCCCGCTCGCCATCCTGGTGATCACCATTTCAGGCTTTTTCAATGCGCCCGCCTCGATCGGACGGCGATTGGTGGTGCAGCGGAACACGCCGAGCGAGATGCGCGGACGCGTGAGCAGTGTGTTCTTCGTGGCGCGCGACATCCTCTTCCTCGTCGGGATGGGCGCGGCAGGGCTCGCGGACGTGATGAACGTGCGCCTGCTGAACCTGATCAGCGCGCTGATGCTGGTGGTATCGGGGTTGATCGTGCTCGTCCTGCCGGCCCTCGGACAGTCTCGCGCGCAGTGGAAGCGGACGATCTCGCTGCTGCGCGGCATCGAAGCGGCGCCGCGGCTCGGGGCGGGCAGACCCGCCGTCCTTGAAGAGGTGGAGCGGTTCATCCGTCACATGCCTGAGTTGAGCGCGATGAATCCAAAAGAGAAGGCTCAACTGGCGTCAGAGACTCTCGTGGCGCAGGCGCCGGGCGGGAAGGTGGTGGTGTATCGCGGCGAGGCGAGCGACGCGGCCTACTTCATCTTGAAGGGAAGCGTGGCGGCGGGCTATCTGCGGGATGACGATTACCATATCCTGGATACCTTGCGCGAGGGTGATTTCTTCGGCGAGGTGGCGGCGCTGACAGGCTTGGCGCGCACTGCCAACATCATCACCGAGGAGGAGAGCGAGTTTTTGATCATCCCCTCCAAGGTGATGCAAAGGTTGACCCGGCAATACGCGGCGTTGGGAGTGAGACTGCACACGACCATCGGCGAAAGGCTGAACCTGACGGAACTGCCGCGCGGCACGAGTTTCGACCAGCAGTTGTTGCGCGAACTACGCACGAATCCGGAATGAAGCTACTCGATTTGCGTGCCCGCAGTGCCGCGTGATTGACTAAAGCTCGTGACGACTGTACACTTGTTTTTCGAACGCAAGACCCGAGGAGCAACGGATGGCGAAAAAGTCATCAGCCGTGCGTAAGGGGAGCAGGAAACCGGCTGGAAATAAGAAGCAGGACAAACAGTTATCAGCGAGCGGTGATCAGGTGATCGCGCGCGTGCGCGAACTCGCATGGGCGGGTCAACACGCCAAGGCGATCGATCTTGCAACGGCCGAATTACGTAGGGGCAAGCGACCGTCTGCCCCCGTAGTAATGGACCTGCTTGACCTGCGCTCCGAATCCTACATCGCCATCGGCAAACTGGATCTCGCAAAAAAAGATGCCAACGCAATGACAAAACTCGCCAATGCAGAAAAGAAACCTGCGTTGAAGGTTCAGGCATTGAACCGCCTCGCCCTCGTCCAAATGCGGATGGGTCAAATCAAAGCCACTGTTAAAACTGCGAAGAGCGCATTAAAGGCTGCTCAACGATTCAGACAAAAATCGCTCATTGCTTTAAGCCTCCTGTGCTTGAGCAGAGCGCAAAACCGCAGTCAGCAAAATGAAATCGCTGCAAAAAATGCACAGGAAGCCATCCTCCTGTATCAACAACTGGGTGATGATTCAGGCGCAGGGCGCGCATACAATGCGCTGGCAAATGCTTATTTCTATCTAGCCCGCGCGGCAGACTCGCACCGCGCCACGCAGACCGCGTTGGAACTATGCAGATACTCGGGCGATCATTACGGAATTGGCGATGCATTGAATGCAATGGGGGTTAGCCATGTGGATATTGCCGAACGCATCCGGCTTCATCAGGAGGCATTACAAGCTTATGAAGCTGCTGGCTACATTGGGGGGAAAACCAGTGTATGGAATCTGGCGTATGTCTACACCGATCTTGGTTTATATCCTCGCAGCCGCCGCCTACAAAGCGAAGTTGCCAACATCAGCCGCACCATGGGCGCAAAACTTGACCTGGCATTTGCGCTGGGGAATCTCATCGTGCCAGAGATCAACCTGGGCATGTTCGAGGCGGCTCGACTTCATTTGCAGGAAATGGAAAAACTTTGCCCTGACTTCGGCGATCCCGCCATGGACGCGTGGCTCGTAAGCGGACTGGGGCGTCTCTCGTATGCCGAGGGTAATTTCAAAACTGCCATTAAGCATTTCAAATCGGCGGCGAAAATCGGGCATGGAGTGAAATTTATCGATGAAATTGGATACCTCGCGGATCTAGGGAAAGCCTATCTGGCAAGTCACGATCCAGTTGCCGCGCTCAAAGCCACCACCAAAGCAACAGACCTGCATCGTGCCCGATCCTTTGCCAAACCTGATGACTTCACTTTACCGGAAATCTGGTGGCAGCACACGCAGGCATTACTAGCCAATAAGAAATACAGGGAAGCCCGCGAAGCGCTTGACCGCACCTATGAACTCCTGCTTGAAGGCATTCGAAACATCCGCGATGTGGGTTTGCGCCGCAACGCGCTCAACAAGGTGCCTGAAAATCGCGAACTCATCCAGTTCTGGGTCGAGGACGGGGCGCAGCGCAAACTCCCCAAGGAACGGCTCTTCGCGCATCTCGCCATCGAGTCCAACCTGCGCGAACCGTTCCAGCGCCTCGCGGATACGGGGCTGCGCCTCAACGCCTTGAAAACCGTCAGCGAGATTCAAACCTTCCTCGTCGAAGAGGCGACCGAACTGATCGGCGGTGAACGGGTGATGTTGATCCTTGAAAACCAGCAGACTTCCGAAGTGTCAGAGACTTCGGAAGTCTCACGCGTGGTGGTTGAATCCATTTTGCCGTTGCCTTCGTATCGCTCGGGCAAAGGCTTCGAAAAAGTCGAAGACCCGCAGGATGTGCTGAAACGCATCGGTAAGTATCTCGAGCAAGCGCGTCAAACGCGGACGGTGCAGTTGATTGCCCCCCTCCGTCTCCCCCCAAATTCGGGGAATTTGGGGGGAGTGCCCCGACCGAAGGGAGCGGGCGAGGGGGGTCTAAACCGAATCATTGCTCCACTCATCGCCCAGAACCAGATCGTCGGCTATCTCTACACAGACATGGACTCGCTCTACGGCTCATTCGACAAGGCAGACCGCGACATGCTCGGCATGTTGGCAAATCAGGGCGCGGTCGCGTTGGATAATGCTGGTTTGTTGGAAGGACTCGAGCGCAAGGTGGAGGAAAGAACCGAACAATTGCAGGAACGCATCAGCGAATTGCAGATTATCAATTCCATCCAGCAGGGACTCGCCGCCGAGCTGGACTTTCAATCCATCATTGATTTGGTCGGCGATAAGCTGAGCGAAGTGCTCAATACGGGTGATCTGGGGATTCGTTGGTACGACGAAAAAAATAATCTAATCCATTACTTATATGAATATGAACATGGTCAGAGATTGATAATTCCCCCGTCAATTGCCAAACCGGGAGGACCGTTCGATCACATAACCAAAACACGCCAGCCATTGGTAATGAATACCGTTGATTATCTCGAGAAATTCAAGCTCGGGACAGTGCCGGGCACAGATCAGAGCAAATCCACAGCAATCGTCCCAATCATTAGCAGTGACCGTGTGATTGGCACGATTGCTCTTGAAAACTACGAATATGAGAATGCATACGGTGAATCAGAATTGCGCCTGCTGACCACCATCGCCGCGTCGTTGGGAACCGCGCTCGAGAACGCGCGTCTCTTCGATGAAACCCAGCGCCTCTTCAAAGCCGAGCAGGAGCGCGTGGCTGAGTTGCAGATCATCAACTCCATTCAGCAGGGACTCGCCGCCGAGTTAGATTTTCGAGCCATCATTGATCTGGTTGGCGATAAATTGAGAAATGTATTAGAGACAGGCGACATTGGTATTCGCTGGCTTGATGAAAAAACAAACCTACTTCATTATCTTTACGAATATGAACATGGAAATCGATTAGAGATTCCATCCCATAATCCCGAAGAAAGACCCATTTGGCAAAAGATGGTAGAAAGCCGTAGGCCCGTCATTTGGAATACCAGCGCAGAAGGAAGTTCTTTATCACCATCTTTTGAGGGAACCGATGATAGTAAATCAGGAGCTTATATTCCCATTATCAGCAATGATCGCATATTGGGGAATATTGTCATCGAAAATTTTGAGCGCGAGAACGCTTTCGGTGAATCTGAATTACGTTTGTTAACTACCATCGCCGCCTCGCTGGGAACCGCCCTCGAAAATGCGCGCCTCTTCGATGAGGTGCAGAAGAAGAACGCCGAGATCACCGAGTCGCTCGAACGCGAGACCGCCAGCAACGACATTCTGCGCATCATCGCAGAATCGCCCACCGACATCGCTCCAGTGTTGGACGTCATTGCCCGAAACGCGGCTCTGCTTTCGGGGTCGGAAGATGCGCTCATTTCACTGCGAGACGGCGACATCTTGCGAGTCGACGCGCATTACGGCGACATCCCCATGCTCCCCGTCGGAGAAGGCATCCGCTTCAATCGGGACTCGGTGGCTGGTCGGGCGATACTGGAGGGTCGCACCCTGCAAGCAGTCCACAACCAGCGCGGCGTGAAGTCTGAGTTCCCCGCGGGCGACAAGGTGGCGAAGAAATACGGCTACAAAGCGACCTGCGCCGTGCCGCTCATGCGCGAGGGGCAAGCCATCGGCTGTATCTCGATCCGCCGCACCCGCCCCGAACTGCTGACCGAGAAGCAGGTCGCGTTGATCCAGTCCTTTGCCAATCAAGCCGCCATCGCGGTATCGAACGTGCGCTTGTTCGAAGCCGAACAGCAGCGCGTGGCTGAGTTGCAGATCATCAACAGCGTGCAGGAAGGGTTGGCGTCCAAGTTGGACATGCAAGCCATCTACGATCTGGTCGGGGAAAAGATCCGCGATATTTTTCAGGTCGAGGTGATGTACATTGCAATTCGCAATCCCGACGATACGGATCAGATTGATTTTCCGTATTATGTGGATCGCGGCTCCGTCTTGAAAGCCGCCCCCCTCACGCTTGGAGAAGGTCTGACATCCAGGGTAATCATGGATCGTAAACCGCTCCTTGTTGGCACACTGGAAGAACAACTCAAACTCGGCGCAGTTCTCGAAGCCGACGAGCGCGCCGCCACCTACCTCGGCATACCGATCATGATTGGCGAATTTGTCGAGGGCGTGGTGAGTGTTCAAAGTTACAAAGAACATGCTTTTAACAATTCGGATATCCGTCTATTAGAAACTCTAGCCAATAGCATGGGTGTGGCGCTTGAGAACGCGCGTCTCTTCGATGAAACCCAGCGCCTGCTCAAAGAGACCGAGCAACGCAACGCCGAACTCGCCATCATCAATAGCGTGCAGGGCGCACTGGCGCAAAATCTCGATATTCAAGCGATCTACGATATCGTAGGCGACAAGATTCAGCAGATCTTCGACGCCCAAACCGTGATCCTTGTGAGCTACGATGAAGCAACAGCCCTGGTGGGTGGGCTTTATGTATGGGAGAGAGGGGAAAGGTATTACCCGAGCCCCTTGCCACTTAGCCAGTTGCATCGGAATATCATTCGTAATCGAAAAACCCTCTTGTTCAATGAGAACGCTGACGAACAACTGACAAAACTCGGGACCGCCGTAATCCCGGGCACCGAGACTGCGCGTTCCGCTGTCTTCGTCCCATTGCTGACGGGCAATCGTGTGTTTGGTGCCATCAGCCTTCAAAACGTGGATCATGAGAATGCCTTCCTCGAGACCGATGTTCGTCTCCTCGAAACCCTTGCCTCTTCGATGAGTGTGGCGCTCGAGAACGCGCGTCTCTTCGACGAGACCCAGCGCCTGCTCAAAGAGACGGAGGAGCGAAATGCTGAACTGGCGGTCATCACCAGCGTACAACACGGGCTGGCTTCCAAGCTCGAGTTTCAATCCATTATTGATCTCGTCGGTGACAAAGTGGCTCAGATCTTCAATGCCCAGGCTACGTTGATTTCGTTACACGACCCCCTAGCGAAAGAAATTGACCATCGTTATCTGATCGAACGCGGCGAACGGATTCGCCTCGACCAACCTGTGCCCATTGATAAGTTCCGCCAGCGGGTGGTCGAAACGCGCCAGCCGTGGCTGATCAACAAGAACTATCGAGAGACAACCATCGAGCTGGGCGAAGAGCCGGTGTTGGAGGGCGAAGAGCCCAAGTCGCTTCTCTTTGTGCCGATGATCGTCGGCGACGAAGTGACGGGGATCATCAGCCTGCAAAATCTGGACACGGAAAACGCGTTCAGCGATTCGGATGTACGCCTGCTTTCGACCATCGCCAACAGCATGAGCGTGGCGCTCGAGAACGCGCGTCTCTTCAACGCCGAACAGCAGCGGGCACAGGAACTTGCCGCCATCAGCACGGTGAGTCAGGCACTCGTGGCGGAGACGGAAGTGGATAGCATGATCCAGCTCATCGGGGGTCAGATGCGGGAGATCTTCGCCGCGGACATCGTCTACGTCGCGCTTCTGGACAAGCAGACGAATCTCATCCACTTCCCGTATCAGATCGGCGAGGCGTTTGATACGTTGGCGTTAGGCGAAGGGTTGACGAGCCGCATCATCCAGACGGGCGAGCCGCTGCTGATCAATAAAGATATCAAAGAGCGTCGGGCACAGTTGGGTACGAAACTTGTGGGGAAGGAATCCTTGTCGTATTTGGGCGTGCCGATCAAATCGGGCAGGGAGACCATCGGTGTGTTGAGTGTGCAAAGCACCACCGAGGAGGGCGTGTTCAACGACAACGACCTGCGCCTGTTGACGACCATCGCTGCCAACGCCGGCGCCGCCATCAACACCGCGCAACTGCACGCAGAAACCCAGCGCCGCGCCAAAGAGATGGCAACGCTGGCGGAGATCGGCAACGACATCGCCGCTTCACGCGACCTTGAGCCTGTTCTCGAAAAAATAGCCTCGCACGCCATGGACATCCTGCACGTCAGCGATATTGCCATTTACCTGCGAGAGGGTGATGTGTTCACAGCTCTCGTAGCATTAGGAACCTATACGGAAGAGATCAAAGCTTCGCCGATTACGTTTGGGCAGGGAATTACAGGAAACGTTGCGCAGACCGGCATAGCTGAATTTGTCAACTTTTCCTCGAATGATCCGCGTGTCGTTCAAATCCCTGGAACACCGGAAGAAGATACAGAAGGTTTGATGTCTGCACCGTTGATCTCGCGTGGACATACCATTGGCATGGTCAACGTCTGGCGTCCGCATTCTGACGGGCTTTTCTCCCAGCCCGACCTCGACTTCCTCGTCAGTGTGGCGCGTCAGACCGCCATCGCCATCGAAAGCGCGCGCCTGTATCTTGAGACTCAACGGCGTGCGCGCGAAATGTCCGCGCTGGTGGATGTGGGACGCAGTATCTCTGCCAGTCTCGAAGTCGAAACGGTTTTGGAAAGTATTGCCACCCATGCCATGGATCTGCTCGGCGGAGATCTGAGTGCGCTGTTCCTGCCCGAAGGAGACGGCACGACCTTCCGCGCCATTGCCGCAGTTGGGAACGAAGCGGAGCAACTCCGCAACGACACCATCAAACTCGGTTCGGGCTTGCTGGGTGATATCGCTCGTACCAAAGTCGGCGAGATCGTGAACAATACTAATGACGATCCGCGAACGATTCTGATTCAAGGAACTGTAGAAGTGCCCGACGAACACTTGATTGCCGCGCCATTGCTTGCCAACGAAGAATTGAAGGGCCTCATGTCGGTCTGGCGGCATGGCAAAGACAAGCAGTTCATCGAAGTGGAATTGGAATTCCTGAAAAGTCTCGCGCGCCAGGCTGTGATCGCGGTCCAGAACGCCCAGTTGTTTGCCGAGACGACTGAAACCCTTCAGCAACAGACCGCCACGAGCGAAATCCTGCGCGTCATCGCCAGTTCACCCACAGACGTCCAACCGGTACTGGATGTGATCGCCGAGAACGCGGCAAAGCTGCTCGGCGGGGCGTTCAGCAACCTTTATCGAACGGATGGGAAATTTGTGTACGAGGCGGCTCAATATAACTTCCCTGCCGAAGCGATTGCGGAGGCGAAGCGTTCCTATCCCGCGCCGCTGGTGCATGACCGGATCTCCTCGCGAACCATTCTGGACAAGGCGATCATACACCTGTCGGACATGCCTCATCAGCCCGACCTGCCCGAGGTCACTCGCCGCTACATGAAGTTCTTGAATATGCAGTGCATCATCATGGTCCCGTTGATGCGTGAGGGTGAGGCGATTGGTTGCTTGGGTGTCGGGAAACACGAGCCATCTCCGTTCACTGAAAAGCAGATCGCGCTCCTGCAAACGTTTGCCTCGCAAGCGGTCATCGCCATCGAGAACGTGCGCTTATTTAATGAAACGCAAAATCTGCTCAAGGAGACCGAGCAACGCAACGCGGAACTGGGTGTGATCAATGCCATCCAGCAGGCATTGGTGTCAAATCTGGATGTCCGCGCGATCTACAGAGCCGTCGGTAGGAAGTTGAAAGAGTTGTTCGATGTGCAATCGGTGGCAATCTATACGGTGGATTTGGAATCCTACATGATGGTGTATGAATACGCGTACGAGCAGGGGAAGGAGTGGGATATTCCTCCCAAGCCCGCCACCAGCCTGCACGTCCGCGTGGTGGACCATGTGGTGAACACCAAAAAGAGTTTCGTGGTCAATAGCGATTTCGCGGAATACGTCAAAGATTACCCCGACTTTCAAACGTCAAGGACGCGCCTGCCGAAATCCATGTGCGCCGCGCCGATCATGATTCGCAAGGATTCGGTGACGGGCGTTTCCCTGCAAAACCTCGAGGTGGAGAACTTCTTCACCGATTCTGCCCTGCGCCTGTTGGAAACCATCTCCAGCGCGGCCGGCGTCGCGCTCGAGAACGCCCGTCTCTTCGACGAAACTCAACGCCTGCTCAAAGAGACCGAACAACGCGCCGCCGAACTTGCCATCCTCAACAGTGTCGGCGAGGCAATGGGACAGACGCTCGACCTTAAGTCGGTCACGCATGTGGTCGGTGAAAAAATACGCGGCATCTTCAAGGCAGATGTAGTGGACGTTCTGCTCTACGATGCCGAGACACACACCATGAATTTGACCTACAGTTATTGTGATGGTGAATATTTCGAGAATGAACCGCCGTGGGAACTGGGTGAGGGCCTCACGTCGAAGGTGGTGCTCACGCGCCAACCGCTGTTACTCCGCACCGCCGCTGAAATGGACGAGCACGGAGCCGCCGCGTACGTCACCGCGCCAAAGGGCGAACAGGATCCTGAATCTTACATGGGCGTGCCGATCATCGTCGGAGACAAGGTGCTGGGCGTGGTGGACGTGCAAAGCTATCGCCCGCGCGCGTTCCATGAAGACAATGTCCGCCTGTTGTCAACACTGGCGTCGAACATGGGGGTTGCCATCGAGAATGCAAGGTTGTTCGATGAGGCACAGTCCGCCAAGGCCGCTGCCGAAGCCGCCAACGAAGCAAAGAGTTCTTTCCTCGCCACGATGAGTCATGAGATCCGAACGCCGATGAATGCGGTCATTGGCATGAGCGGATTACTGCTCGATACCCGGCTGGATGAGGAACAACGAGATTACGCCGAAACGATCCGCAACTCCGGCGACGCGCTTCTCACCATCATCAACGACATCCTTGACTTCAGCAAGATCGAAGCCGGACGGATGGATATCGAAGCCCTGCCGCTCGACCTGCGCGACTGCGTCGAATCCGCGCTGGACCTTGTGACTGCGCGTGCCATCGAAAAAGGACTCGACACCGCCTACATCATCGAAGACGATGTTCCGCAGGCGATATTGGGCGACGTCACGCGCCTGCGGCAGGTTCTGCTGAACTTGCTCAGCAACGCGGTGAAGTTTACCGAAAAAGGCGAAGTGGTCTTGACCGTGTCACGTGCATCCTCTCCGGGCACCGATCCGCCGGAGAATTCAACGCCCGATATGTTGAAGTTCAGTGTGCGCGATACTGGCATCGGGTTGACCAAAGAGGGGATGAGCCGGCTCTTCCAGTCTTTCACGCAAGCCGATTCGTCCACGACGCGCAAATATGGCGGCACAGGGCTGGGTCTTGCGATCAGCAAGCGACTCGCCGAGATGATGGGCGGCACGATGTGGGTGGAAAGCCAGGGTTTGGGAAAAGGGGCGAAGTTTTCTTTCGCGATCCAGGCGCCGTATGCCGAACTGCCGAGAGGCATGCATCGCGAATACATCGGCGAACAAAATGAACTGCGCGGCAAACGCGTGTTGATCGTGGACGATAACGCCACCAATCGCCGCATCCTCAACGCCCAGACCTCGAAATGGGGAATGACCGCACGCGATACCGGGTCGCCTTCGGAAGCCGTGCAATGGATTCAGCGCGGCGAAATCTATGACGTTGCCATTCTCGATATGCACATGCCCGAGATGGACGGCGTGGAACTTGCGAACCGAATCCGCCGGGAGAACGAAAAACTTCCCATGGTGCTGTTCAGTTCGCTGGGTCGGCGCGAAGCGGGTGTGGAAGATGGATTGTTCGCCGCATATCTGACGAAGCCGATCAAGCAGTCGCAGTTATTCGATACACTTGCAGGTCTCTTCGTCGGAAGCAAACCGCCGGAAGAGAAGCCAGCCGCCGAACGATTCAAACTGGACCCCGCGTTTTCCGCAACGCATCCGCTCAAGATTCTGCTCGCGGAGGATAATGCGGTCAATCAAAAACTAGCGTTGCGGTTGCTCGAGCAAATGGGTTACCGCGCCGACGTGGCGTCGAACGGGTTGGAGGCTGTCGAGTCGGTGGCGCGGCAAAAATACGATGTGATTCTAATGGATGTGCAAATGCCCGAAATGGACGGGCTCGAAGCCACGCGCCAGATCATCGCAAAATGGTCCGCGAATCACCCGCGCATCATCGGGCTGACGGCGAACGCGCTGGAGGGCGACCGCGAACTCTGCCTCGCGGCTGGTATGGCAGATTACATCAGCAAGCCCATCCGCGTCAACGAACTGGTGGATGCATTGACCAGGGCAAGCAGGAATGCCGTCAAGTAAAGTATCACCGAGGAAACCATCATGCCTGTAATTGACCAAAAAATCTTTGCAGATCTTAAGCAGATGTCTGGGGAAGAGTTCATCAACGAGTTGATCGAGACTTTTCTAGACGACGCGCCAAATCTACTGACGGAGGTCCGCTCGGCGCTTGGCTCGAAGGACGCCGATTCGTTCCGACGCGCGGCGCACTCGTTGAAGTCGAACGCGATGACATTTGGTGCAATGAAGCTGGCAGATCTTGCAAAGGATTTGGAGCGGTTGGGGAAAGAGAATCGGCTTGCACAAGTCGGCGACCAGCTGACCGCGCTGGAAGAGGCGGTGAAGTCTGCTTGTGAAGAGCTCAAGGGTTTGAAATCATGAAACCCTCGCATGAGCCCGGTCGCATGCTGGTAGTGGACGATAACAGAGTGAACCGCTTGTTGCTCACGCGGGCGCTCGAGCAGAACGGCCATGTCGTCGCCACCGCAGACGATGGCAAGATGGCGATGGAGATGTTGCGTGCGAGTCCGTTCGACGTGATTCTGCTCGATATTGACATGCCTGTCATGAACGGGTTTGAGGTGCTCGAAGCGCTGCTAAAGGACGACGACCTGCGCGATCTACCGGTGGTGATGACCTCCGCCTCGGACGAACTTGACCGCGTGGTGAAATGCATCGAGATGGGCGCGGAGGACTATCTCGTCAAGCCGCTGAACCCGGTGTTGCTGCGGGCGCGTGTGAATGCCAGCCTTGAAAAGAAACGGCTGCGCGATCAGCAGAGGAAGTTGTTTCGCACGTTCGCCACGCCGCAGGTAGCGGAGCAGTTGTTGCGCGAAGGATTTTCGTTGGGCGGCAAATACGTAACCGCCTCGGTGATGTTTGCCGACATCCGCTCGTTCACCACATTGAGCGAAAATCAGGAGCCGTCGGAGACTATCGAACTGCTGAACGACTATTTCGCCCTTATGTTCGACCCCATCACCGGTAATCACGGGACTGTGAACCAAATGGAAGGCGATGGCATGATGGCGATCTTCGGCGCACCGGTCTTTCACGAAGACCATCGCGCGCAGGCGGTGCGCGCCGGGTTGGAAATGATCGAAATGCTGGAGACGTTCAATGAACAGAGAGTGTTGCAAGGCAAGGGGCGAATCGAAATTGGAATTGGGATTGCAACCGGCAGGGTGATCTCAGGCTACACCGGCACGCAGAATCGCGCCACGTATACCTGCGTCGGCGACACCGTCAACGTCGCGGCGCGCATCGAGAATCATACGAAGGTTGCGGGCAAACCGATCCTGATCGACCAATATACGCGCGAAGGCTTGCCTGACTCGATGGGTGTGGAGGATCTGGGGGAGTTGGTCTTCAAGGGTAAGCAACAACCGATACGAGTCTTTTCCGTACAAGTGTAATCCCTGTCTGATAAAGTCATTGCATTCAACCAATTTGCCACATCGAAACTTGACGCGCTAACTTGGTTGTGCTACCATCATTGAAACTTTTGTTCTGCGAATGGAGAAGACTATGCCAGGTATGAAGCGGGGCACGTTGGTTGCCTCCACAATGATGTTGATTGCAATTCTGATCTCAGCATGTGAGCAGCCTTATTCCACGCCGCTGGCGGTGACGAATACGCCCATCAACCCGGATAGTTTATTTGCCACGCCAGCCACAGACGGCACAGGGTTGGATGATGTGGAGATCTTCGCCACGCAGACTGCACTGGGGCTGGACCCGAACTTGCTGAACACCGTCACGCCTGGCGGAACAACAGAAGACCCAACAGTGACATCAACTCCATTTGTTCAGTTGCCAACGGATCCCACAGTAACTCCCTCTGCCACACTTGCACTGCCCAGTGGACCGACCTCCAGTCCTGCACCTCCCGGTTCGCGCCCAGCCTCATATACACTCCAAAGCCACGAGTTTCCATTCTGCATCGCGCGCCGCTATAACCTTGACCCCGACTCGCTGCTTGCTGTGAACGGCTTGAGCAGCGGCACGGTCTATTACGCAGGCTTCGTATTGAATCTCAGCAATGTTGCCTCTCCGTTCCCCGGTAACCGCGCGTTGCGGTCGCATCCCACCACGTACACCGTCACTGGGAACGCGGATACCACTATCTATGGCGTGGCATGCAAATTCGGCGATATCGAACCGTCGGCGATCGTCTCAGCCAACTCGAGCCTCACGCTCAGTTCCACGTTGAGCGTCGGTCAGACGCTGAGCATTCCATAACTCTAGAAGAAACTTCAAAAGCCCGGACAATCGTCCGGGCTTTTATCTTATAATGACGAATGCTTCATTGTCGCGCTTCCCGCCACTCCTCGCAATGAAACCAAAAACAGGAAGACCTCATGCCGTTTGAATTGCTCAAATCAGTGACTCTTATGCAGGGACGCACGTTCCGAATCCGCCGCGACTTCTTGAAGGCACCTGACGGACGCGAGACGCATTTCGAGATCGTCGAGCATGGCGGCTCGGTTGTGATTATCCCTGTGGATGAGCAGGGAAATATGTTATTCGTGCGTCAATATCGCCACGCGACGGCAAAACATATGCTGGAACTTCCCGCGGGGACGCGTGACGGCAATGAACCGTTTGAAGAGTGCGCCGCGCGCGAGATCCGCGAAGAGACGGGCATGGAGGCGGGACGGCTGGTCAAAATTGGGGAGTTCTATCTCGCCCCCGGCTACTCCACCGAATTCATGGGAATCTTCCTCGCCACCAACCTAATACACAATCCGCTTGCCCCCGATGCGGACGAGATCTTGCACGTGGAAAAAATCCCCGTTCGGCAGGCATTGGAAATGGCGGAGCGCGGCGAGGTGCCGGATGCCAAGTCGCTGGCGGCGTTACTGCTGGCGCGCCCGCATTTGGAGAAATACCTTGGCTAAGCCGATGCTGATCCTCATCGCAGGTCCGTATCGCTCAGGGACAGATGATGACTCAGGAAAAATACAAGCTAATGTAGACGCGATGGAGTCGTATGCCCTGCCGATCTTCCGCAAGGGATACATTCCCATGCTCGGCGAATGGCTTGCACTTCCTCTCGTGAAACTGGCTGGTTCAAAACAACTGGGCGATCAACCCTTCAACGAGATCTTCCACCCGATTGCCGAACGCCTGCTCGAGAAATGCGACGCAGTCTTACGCGTCGGTGGCGCCTCCTAGGGCGCGGACTTGATGATGGACGTGGCGCTGAAGAAGGGTTTGCAGGTGTATTTCGGGATTGACGAAATACCTTAGCGCCAACATTTGGAGAGGTATTTTTTTTAATCAATGACTATCTTAGAGAATAAAGTGAAATCTACAAGGTTTTTACTTTGCTTATTGTGTCTTCTAATTACCTTAATTGGCTGTTTGCCCAATGATCACCCATCGTCGCCTTATCCTGCAAATGCAACTTTGCCAATAAATAATTCGCTGCCATCATTAACTTCTGTTCCAGTCACAAGCACTACGCTTCTGTCCTCAATAGATTCTATTCCAACCGCATGGCCAACCTTAGATGCGAATAAGGCGTATTTACTCTTACAGGAATTTCTAAAGAATGATCCACTCTGTAAACTTCCTTGCTGGGGAGGTATCACGACGGGAAAATCTACTTTGACTGACGCCCAAAGACAATTCGCAATGTTAAGCGGTGTATCTAATAATAATTATTTTGGTATAGCGAAGAACACTTGGCATGTAGGCGCTTTGAATATTTCTTATCCGCTTGATAACATTACAGTTGGAATTCGACTTGGCTATATGGCATCCATTGACGATGAGAAAATCTTATTAGTCAGTTTCTCTACCGGACAAAAGTAGTGGTTGACCTCTGGTAAGCTTAAGCTCCAACCACAGAGCCGAGGAGCGAACCATGAGTGACAACCACCGACGTTATCGTAGCATAAGAACGGCACTTGCGCAAATGTATTTCAAGGAACCG